>CAEZWV010000001.1_pt1 | contig 127328 bp, 125 predicted proteins | sample 7265081 | NCBI WGS metagenome assembly CAEZWV01 (sample SAMEA6813891, study PRJEB35770) | uncultured Acidimicrobiaceae bacterium | biome: Freshwater; feature: Freshwater reservoir; material: water | place: Czech Republic | collected 2015-11-04 | depth 0.5m m
CCGAAGATGTCGATGTTGTCCCAACCTTCTTTGTTGTCACCACGTGGTGGGTAGTAGTTGATGCTCACCTTATGGAAGACATTGCCGTAGAGGTCTGGGTTATTGGCGGGGTCAAGAATGTCTTCGAGAACTCCAAGCTTTGACTCTTCTTTTGTCTTGAAGTTTTCAGGAGCGTCAAGAACTTCACCATCACGGTTACCCAAGATGTTGGTGGAGTACCAACCAGCAAGACCCAACTGACGAGCCTTCAACATTGGTGCAAGAACTGTCTTCATCAGGGTCTGGCCTGTTTTGAAGTCCTTACCGGAGATTGCGACACCCTTTTCAGTGGCCATGTCGCGAAGGAATGGCATGTCAACTGCAAGGTTGGGGGAGCCGTTTGCGAAGGGCACACCTTCAAGAATTGCTGCGTATGCATAGAGCATGGATGGAGCAACGACATCAGAGTTGGCGTCGATGGCCTTTTCAAATGCTTCGACTGTTTCGTGCTCGGCGCCTGGCTCAATGAAGATCTCAGTGCTCGCACACCAGATCATCACAACGCGGTCGACTTTCTTCTCATCACGGAAACGGTTGATGTCGGCACGGATGCCTTCCAACATTGCGCGCTTACTCGTGGTGGCCATGATGTGCTCGCCATCAAGGTTGCGCGCATACTTGCGCTCGAAGGCTGCCTTCATGGGGCGGATCTCACGAAGCACATCAGAGATTGCTTCGATGTGCTTGCCCTGCTCGAGCACGCCGGCGCGAGACGCTGCGACGTAGGCATCGTCGGGGAACACGTCCCATGCGCCCCAGACAATGTCTTCGAGGCGAGCAAGGGGAACGAAGTCCTTGACGAGAGGGGTGCGCTTTTCGGTGCGCTTGCCCAGACGGATGGTGCCCATCTGGGTCATGGAGCCAATGGGTTGGCCCTGTCCACGCTTTGCGAGTTCAACGCCAGCGATGAGGGTGGATGCCACTGCGCCGAGGCCAACGGTGAGAACACCGAGCTTTCCATCGGCGGGGGCAATAGTGCGGGTTTCAGACATGGCTCCCACGCTAGTTGGGCTAGTACGGGGTAGAGGCGATGAACTCGTTAATGATGGCCGTGAGTTCGGGTCCCTTGTCTTCTTGAACGAAGTGCCCACCGTCGATAATCGTCGTGTGGGGCTGATTTTGTGCTCCAGGGACGCTTCTTTGGAAGATTCGGTGGCCACCGGCAGTGACGGGATCTCCATCACTAAATGCGGTGAGCAGTGGCTTGGTCCACGCTTCAAGAACCTTCCAGGCCTCGCGGTTTGCTTGGGCACTGGGGTCATCGGGGCCGGTGGGAACGAGTGACGGGAAGATACGCGAACCAGCAGTGAATTCATCACTAGGGAAGGGGGCGTCGTAGGCGGCGACAATTTCGGCACCCAGCGGCTTCGAGTTCGATGCTGCCTCGACCATGCGGCCGATATGCCACTCGGGCGATGTCTGGCTGAACTTCTGCCAATTCAAGAATGCTTCTGTGGGCTTCCGGTCGCCAGTAGGAAGGCCAGTATTCGATACAACAATGCGACGGAAGCGATCGGGGAATGCGGTGACAAGGCGAAGTCCGACAAGACCGCCCCAGTCCTGTCCAAAGAATGTCATGTTGGTGAAGTCATTCTTCACTAACCATTCCGACATCCACACGACGAAACGTTCGTATGTGTAATCACTCATCTGCGTTGGCTTATCGCTGCGACCAAATCCAATGAGGTCGGGAGCAATCACGCGATGTCCTGCTGCAACTAAGCCAGGAATCATTGTGCGATAGAGGTACGCCCACGATGGTTCGCCGTGCATAAGGAGAATGGTGTTCGCTGCGTCGCGCGGACCCTCATCAATGTGATGAACGCGTAGTGAGACGCCACTTCCGTCGGCGGCAGAAATGTCCGTATATATGGGGCTGTATGGCCAGTCGGGAAGATTGTCGAATCGATCATCGGGAGTGCGGACGAATTGCATTGCTACCTACCTTGTTGGTTGCACGGTATATCTCGCAGTCGGGACGGTCGCTAAGCACAGTCCATTCCCAGTGATTCTGCAGAATTTATACTGTGTTATTCTCAAATTCGTGCAAGCGTTTAACTCAAATAAGAATCTGCCGCTAGAAATTCATGTAATTGGTGCAGGTGTGCTGGGCGTCTGGGCGGCGTTATCAATATTGTTTCGAGTGGTTTTCTCGATCGGGTTTATTTCAAACAATCTGCCTTACGTCATAACAGACTTCTTTTATGTCACATTTAGTGGTCCTGGATATGGCTGGGAAGGGTTGCACCAATCAATTGTTTTGGGCATCGGTCCGTTGCATCTGTTCACGGTTCTCTTGGTTGTGGTGGGTGGGGCCGCTTTTGTCACAAAAAGTAAGGCCCTTGCAGCCGGGGCGGCTGCTTTAGCGATACTCCACATACTCTTTATTTTCACTGGATACGGCCCAATGCAACAAACCCTGTGGGCGTTGCTCCGATTTGTCGTGCTTTTGGCTGGAATAGGGCTTTCTGTCGCTCCATACATATCGAACCCTGATCTTGCAAAGAACTTTGGAGATGATTTGAAGGAATCGGTTGATCAACTTTCGACCATTGTGAAGTCCAAAGGACTCAACATTCAGAATCCGCTAGCAAATAATGCTGAATCACAAACGGCGCCTCCACACGGCAACCTAACTCCACCCGGCAACCCAACCCAAGAAGGTCAACCCAACATGTCTAACTTCCAGAACCCCATGGGTAATCCAGGTGCTTTTGGTGCCAATTTCCATACACCGTGTTATTACGTCCAATCGTACGCAACAGGTAATCAACTTGTCTCAGTTGCCCAGCTCCAACAAATGGCGCGCAGCGGAACGATTCAGCCGGCCACCATGGTGCAACACAAAGACGCAGGGTTCCCTGTGCCGGTGAACACTATTCATGGCGTGTTTTCAACTCGTACCTTTATGACGGCACTCTTGTTGAGTATTTTTCTGGGAGGTCTCGGAGTTGATCGCTTCTATCTCGGCTACACCGGACTCGGAATTCTCAAACTCCTAACTTTGGGAGGCTGCGGTATCTGGTCTCTTATTGATCTCGTCTTAATTGCAATGCGAAACTTGCCAGATGCCGATGGCAACCCTCTGTCTTAATCGGGGCGAGAGAACCTTTTCAACCACTTTTATTAACCAACAACAGAACTGGATAACAAGATGAATACACAGCCACCACCACCACCAAGTGGAAACTTTGGAAACTTCGGTGGCCCTGCGGGCGGACCGCCTCCAGGCGGGCCAGGCGGATATAGCTACGGACAAGCCCCAATGGGCCCCGTGAACAACAACATGGTGATGGCAATTCTCACAACTTTGTTTTGTTGTTTGCCGTTCGGAATTGCCGCCATCGTTAATGCATCTCAAGTCAATAAGAAGTTGGCAATGGGCGATTACAACGGCGCAGTGCAGTCGGCTAAACAGGCCAAAACCTGGTCAACAGTGGCACTTGTTGTCGGACTCATTGGCGCTGTTTTGTACGTTTTGATAATGGCTATCGCCGGCGCCGCATCTTCTGGTTACTAAAAACATCTAGTAACCAAGCAATTGCCTTGTGCGTAGTGCAAAAAGTCGTTTACTCATAACTGCGTCTGGGTCGGTAGGACTGGTTTTTCTGGCCCTCAACAATCCAGCGGAGACCTCTTGGCTGCCTCCATGTATCTTCTTGGAATTGACTGGGCTTGAATGCCCAGGATGTGGAAGTACTCGTTGCCTTCATGAGGTTCTGCGTGGAAATCTGAGTACGGCAACGAACTTGAACGTGTTGTCGATTATTGCGATGCCTTGGTTGTTGTGGCGGTTTGGAAAATGGTTGGTCGGAAGACCTTCTACGACGAGTCAGCTTGACCATCGATTCATCATTGGCATCGGTGTGTGTGTCGTTGTCTTTGGAGTTCTGAGAAATATTGATTATGCCCCGTTTACGTATCTATCAGCTGCGAAGTAAGTGAGAGTCGATGTCCAATTCAGGCTGGTACCCGGACCCGGCAAACAGGTTTCACTTCCGATACTTCGATGGTGTTTTGTGGACAAACCAAGTCAGTGTGAATGGTGAAGCAACGGTCGATCCAGTTCCCGTTGGGCAGCCAGCGGACTGGCAATGGACCTTCTGTAAATCATGTGGAGCAATTTGCATGTTTGATGACGACCACTGTTGGAAATGTGTTTCTAGTTTTCCCGAGAATCGTGTCTTCGGCTTGCCTCCACAGCCGTCTCATGGCGCTCCTGTTGTCTCGCAATATGAGTCAGCTCAAAATGCGATGGCAAGCGCATTTGAGCACGCGCAACGTGCCCTCGATCAAAACCGTGCGAAAGACGCTTTGCGAGGCTTCGATGAAGCACTCTGGCATCGACACTTTGCGGAGCAGCTAATGATGCAGTTGCCAAAGAATGGCACTTCATTTGGGGTTGGCGTATCACTTTTGACCATGGGTCTTGGTCCGACGGACTTGATTGTTGGACCTCTCGTTCGCAGTTTTGTTAACAAGCGAACTCAGAGTAAACGTGAAAAAACTGTGGCTAATGATCGACTAATCATTCAAGCGCACGGGTTGATTGCACTCTCAAATGTTCCTGAATTCCTTGATCAAGCCAATGGTGAACATGAAGTGTTGGTTCGTTTCGCTTTTGCCTTTCAGCCGCCAGGGAATATGAGCCGTGCTGATCATTCAATGTCCGATAGTCAACTGAAGTATTTCATCAGCGCTCAAATATCTCGCATGCAAAATGAGTTTCCAGATCTCAATAGCCTTCTGAGTGATTTTGCGGTCTATTTCCAATGGCTTGACCTTGGCCGACAACTGGCTTCGATGGGTTACCCCATTGGACACCTTTTGACCGGTGAGCGTCCACGTGGCCAACAGAACTCATCCAACAATGGTCAAGGGTCGAGTGGAACATCCGCCTACAACGAAGCATTGTCGGTTCTTGGGTTGAGTGGTGATGTGACCCAAGAGGAGATAAAGCAGGCCTATCGACGGATGACAAAGAAATTTCATCCGGATGTTCATGCAACTGCATCTATTGATATCCAAGAACTTGCGGAGGAGAAGATGCGGAAGGTCAACGAGGCATACGAAATTCTCACTTCTTGACCAAAAACTAACCATTAGGGGTCTGATCGCAGCGGGAAAACTCGAGGTGCCTGGACCAAATCGGGCTCGCGGGGATGCTGTTGGGTTAGGAAATCAGTGAGAATTGGTCGTTTTTTCGCTTTTTGAGGCATTTTTTGCTCAAAACGCCAATTCAATAGGTAGTCGTCCACGGATTCAGGAGACACCCGATGTCAGCCAAAGAGATACTCACTGGAGCTGAAGCGCTCATCCGTTCGCTTGAAATGGAAAATGTGGAGACCATGTTTGGTCTTCCTGGTGGCTGCATTCTTCCGGCGTATGACCCTTTGCTGAAATCCAGCATTCGCCACATCCTCGTTCGACACGAACAAGGTGCAGGCCACATGGCGCAGGGCTATGCCCATGTCACTGGTCGCCCTGGTGTCGCCATGGTGACAAGTGGTCCGGCCGCAACAAACATGGTGACACCTCTTTGCGACGCATTCATGGACAGCATTCCGATGGTGTGCATCACTGGTCAAGTTGCGACAACTGCAATTGGTACCGATGCTTTCCAAGAGTGCGACACGATCGGCATTACCCGAAGCGTGACAAAGCACAACGAACTCATCATGCGCGCCGAGGACATTCCGATGGCTGTGCGTCAGGCTTTTCACATCGCAACGACGGGTCGTCCTGGCCCTGTGTTGCTCGATGTCCCCAAAGACATCCTCATTAACACGATGGAATGGAATTGGCCAACGGACGAAGAAGTTCTCGCTGCGTTACCTGGTTATCGCACCGTCACAGAAGGTGACCCAAAGCAGATCAAAGCTGCCGCAAAGTTGTTGTTGTCATCTGAGCGTCCAGTTCTGTATTTGGGCGGTGGCGTGTTGAAGGCACGTGCTGCAGAAGCAGTGAAAGAACTCGCTGAAATGTTGCAAGCGCCTGTCGTCACAACATTGATGGCTCGTGGAGCATTCCCCGATAATCATCCACTGTGTTACGGCATGCCCGGTATGCACGGCACAGCCACTGCAATCACTGCAATGCAAAAGGCTGATCTTTTGTGTGCACTCGGTGCTCGTTTCGACGACCGTGTCACTGGAAAGATCGCCGGCTTTGCACCTGAAGCAAAGATCATTCACGTTGACATTGACCCTGCAGAACAAGGAAAAGTTCGTAAGCCCGATGTGCCATTGACAGGCGATTGTCGTGTCATCGTTGAAGAAATCATCAAAGCCATTAAGGAATTACAGGCTGCAGGCACTGCACAAGTCGACATCACGCCATGGCGTAGTCGTGTCAACGGATGGCGTGAACAGTTCCCACTTGTGTATGAACCAGCAGAACCTGGTGCTCGTTTGAAGCCGCAGTTCTGCCTTGAGCGTTTGCGTGATCTTGCACCTGAAGGCACCATCGTGTGCGCTGGTGTTGGTCAGCACCAGATGTGGACAAGCTTGTACTGGGAATTCAATGAGCCATACACATGGGTGAACTCCGGTGGTCTCGGAACAATGGGCTTTTCTGTGCCTGCAGCAATTGGTGCAAAGGCTGGTCAACCAAACAAAACCGTGTGGGCGATTGACGGTGACGGTTGTTTCCAGATGACTGCACAAGAACTGGTGACTGCAACCACTGAAGGCATTCACGTGAAGATTGCAATTCTCAACAACACATACCTCGGCATGGTGCGTCAATGGCAAGAGATGTTCTACGGAGAGCGTTATTCCGAAGTTGATTTGTCCGGTTGCCCTGACTTCGTGAAGTGGGCCGAAGCAATGGGTTGTGTCGGAATCCGCGTTGAGTCACCAGAAGAAATCGATGCAGCCATTGAGCGCGCGAACAGCATCAATGACCGCAGTGTTGTGATTGAGTTCCGCGTTGAGGAATTCGAAAAGGTGTTCCCCATGGTTCCTGCAGGCGCAGCGAACGATGATGTGCTTCTTCACCCGATGCAAGAAAGCCGTCGGGAGTTCCTCAAGTGAGCACACTGAATACGAATAATCCTTACGGTGATTCGCACAAGCACCACATCTTGTCGGTCATCGTGCAGAACCGTCCCGGTGTGCTTGCACGCGTGTCGGGTCTTTTCGCACGTCGCGGATACAACATCTATTCGCTTGCAGTCGCACCGTCGTACGATCCCGATTTCAGTCGCATCACCATGGTGGTCGACATCTCTGCAACACCACTCGAACAGATTGTGCAGCAGTTGTTCAAGCTCATTGATGTTGTTGAAATCACCGAACTTGATCCCCGTCATTCCGTTGAGCGCGAGATGCTCATGGCTTCCATTCAGGTGGAAGGGGATCGCCGTGCACAGGTCGTTGACCTCGCCGGCATATATGAGGCGAAGGTTCTGGACGTTGGGTCCGCCTCCCTCACCATTTCTCTTGACGACACGCCCGAGAAACTTGACGATTTTGAGGAATTGTTACGTGGATATGGCATCGTTGAGAGCCAAAGAACGGGCAGAGTCGCTCTGCCCAAGTTGGAACGCGAGGCACCAAAAGGTGTCACAAAGGGAAAGGCAAGCTGATGGCAGCAAAGATGTATTACGAAAAGGACGCTGATCCATCGATCATTCGTGGCCGCAAGGTCGCAATCATCGGTTATGGCTCACAGGGTCACGCTCACGCGTTGAACCTGAAGGAGAGCGGTGTACAAGTCGTCGTTGGTCTGCGTGAGGGTTCATCCTCTGCAGCAAAGGCAGAGGCCGCTGGTCTCACCGTCAAGAGCATCGCTGATGCAGCCAAGTGGGCAGACGTCATCATGATGACAATGCCTGACACAGAGCAGAAGGCCACGTACAACGATCACATCAAGCGTTACATGAAAGCCGGCAAGGCTCTTGCGTTCGCACATGGTTTCAACATTCGTTTCAAGCGCATTCGTCCACCAAAGGGTGTCGACATCATCATGATCGCCCCGAAGGGTCCAGGTCACTTGGTGCGTCGTACCTACACCGAAGGTGGCGGCGTTCCTTGCCTCATCGCTGTTGAACAAGACGCAACCGGCAATGCAAAGGCACTCGCTTTGTCTTATGCAGATGCAATCGGTGGCGCACGTTCAGGTGTGATCGAGACAACCTTCACCGAAGAGACCGAGACCGACTTATTCGGCGAGCAGGCAGTGTTGTGCGGCGGCGTTGCAGCCCTCGTTCAGGCTGGCTTCGAAACCCTCACCGAGGCTGGTTACCAGCCAGAGATGGCGTACTTCGAGTGCTTGCACGAAGTGAAGCTCATCGTTGACCTCATGTACGAAGAGGGCATCACCGGAATGCGTTACAGCATCTCTGACACCGCTGAATACGGCGACGTCACACGTGGTCCTCGCGTCATCACACCAGCAACCAAGAAGTCGATGCAGAAGATCCTCAAGGAAATTCAGTCCGGCAAGTTTGCTCGTGAGTGGATCAAGGAATCAGAAGAAGGCCGTGCAAACTTCAATGAATTGCGTGAAGCTGGCGCCAAGCACCCCATCGAAGAAGTGGGCAAGCGCTTGCGCGGCATGATGCCGTGGTTGTCAGCAGGCAAGCAGTCAGTGTCGGAAGTTTCCGGCGGCTGATTCTTCTCACTGCGAAGACTTTCAAAAGGAGCGTCACCTTCGGGTGGCGCTCCTTTTGCGTTCCTGGGTTGGTGAATTGTGACGACTGGCTAATTCCGACTTGTTAGGTCGGGAATTGGCAGATAGGGTTCCCGCCATGAGTAACGCCAATTGGGGTTTTGAGACCCGTCAGATCCACGCAGGACAGCAGCCAGACCCCACCACAGGTGCTCGCGCTGTTCCTATCTACCAGACCACCTCGTATCAGTTCCGCGACAGCCAGCACGCTGCAAACCTTTTCGCACTCGCAGAGATCGGCAACATTTACACCCGCCTCATGAACCCCACCACGGGTGTTCTTGAAGCTCGCTTGTCAGACCTTGAAGGCGGCACAGCGACTGCAGTTGGTCTTCCAGGAGCACTTGTTGTTGCATCTGGTCAGAGCGCGGCAACTCTCGGCATTCTCACGCTTGCTGAAGCGGGTGCGCACATCGTTGCATCGCCATCGTTGTACGGCGGCACATACAACTTGTTGCACTACACATTCCCGAAGATGGGCATCGAGGTCACCTTTGTTGATGATCCAGATGACCTCGCGCAATGGAAGGCAGCGATTCGTCCGAACACCAAGTTGTTCTTCGGCGAAGTTCTTGCCAACCCGAAGAACGACGTGTTTGACATCGAAGGTGTCTCCAAGGTTGCACATGATCACGGCATTCCGTTGATGCTCGACAATACTGTTCCAACTCCGTACGGCATTCGTCCGTTGGAGTGGGGTGCAGACATTGTTGTTCACTCTGCAACCAAGTTCCTTGGTGGTCACGGCACAGCAATCGCAGGCGCAATCATTGATGGTGGAAAGTTTGACTTCGCTGCAAGTGGTCGTTTCCCGAACTTCACAGAGCCAGACCCCAGCTATCACGGTCTTGCGTACTGGCCAGCACTTGGTGCCGGTTCGTACATCATCAAGGCACGCGTGCAGATGTTGCGCGACCTCGGTATGTCGGCAAGCCCATTCAATGCATGGAGCATCTTGCAAGGTGTTGAAACATTGTCATTGCGCATGGACCGCCACTGGGACAACGCAGGCAAGGTTGTGGAGTTCTTGGAAAAGCAAAGCGAAGTGGTTGGCATCAACTACGCAGGTTTGCCAACAAGCCCATGGCACGAGCGTGCGAAGAAGTACTTCGGCGGCAAGGGTTTCGGTTCCGTGATCGCAGTTGAATTGAAGGGTGGCCGCGAGGCTGGTCAGAAGTTCACAGAAGCTCTGCAGTTGCACAGCCATGTTGCAAACATTGGTGATGTCCGCAGCTTGGTGATTCACCCAGCATCAACAACACACAGCCAGCTCACGGAAGAAGAGCAGCGCTCTGCTGGTGTTGCTCCGGGTCTCGTGCGTTTGTCGGTTGGACTTGAGTCCATCGCAGACATCATCGCTGACTTGGAATTGGGCTTCGCCGCAATCCGCTAAGCACTAACGCAAAAGGCCCGTCTGCATTTGCAGACGGGCCTTTTTGTTTAGAAGAGGAGGATTTGGCGGGACACGAGATCTGGAATTAGCGCAATGACTATGATGCATTTATGAAAATACGGATCGCAACGGCGACTGCTCTTGGATGTGCACTTCTTTATTTCTTCGCTTCAACGAGTGCAGTGGTGGTGTCGGCAGACACGGTCCCTGTTTCCTCAAGCTCCGTTTCTTCGATGCCTAGTGCAACTTCAACAACTAGCACGAGCCTTCCAGCTGTTATGCCAGCAGCTCATTCGTTTGGTCCAAACTCTTTCCTGACGATTAGTGATGTTCCCCGTCAGTGGAACAATTGGTTGGCATGTCAATACGAAACACAAACCTATTGTTATGAACCTCTGAAGATTATTGATTCAAGTGGCAATGAGCAGCCAGCCCAAGGGTCGTTGATTCCAAATACGAATTGCCATGGCAATGGTTCTCCTTCCAGCTACAACCCAGAAGTCATTAATCCATTGTGCGATCTAACTGGGGCTCATTGGATGGAAGTTGGCGTAGGAGGAGCATTTACGAAAACTGATCTCGCAAATACGTATCGTTGGAAGTTAAGAACTGGAAAGATCGAACCTAGTGTGTTGATGTTGGGTGACACGCAACAGACTGTGGTTGGCGGTGACGCCACCACAGGATGGACCCTTGAGATTTGGGCAAAACCTGCGGTAAAGGCCTACTTGGAGGGCTGTTACTCGGCTTCCACTTGTCCGAAGACTTCAGTTGCACGAAGCTCTGAGATTGCGTTAGCTGGGTATTGCAGAATGCTGAGCATTGATTCATATTCCCAATCTGGTGTTTCGGTGTCAACTGTCGAACTACGCAGTGCACTGCGGGGAACCTTCATTGCAACAAATGGAATATCTCAAAGTTGGAAATTCTCATTAGATACTTTCTTTGTAACTGCAGTGTCCCCGCATTTTCTTCCGCCAGATTCAAGTGGAAAATCAGAGATCACGCCGGGCTTTGTGCGCGTGTTTTTACCAAAGGCCTACATCATCCTAGATCGTGGGTACAAGAGCCTGTCGCTTGTCACCCCTGAAAGGGTGAAGCTGACAGTGTCTGGTGAAAATGCGACCGCAAAGGTGACTCCGACGGATCATGGGATTCTGGTTGACACCGGTGTCACTCATTTCTCCGCTCCTAATCCAGAAATGATGGTCCTTAAGGCTGATGATTCTTTAACTGCAGTTCCACCAGCTTCTGTTGTGCCATCAGCAAAGCCGACTCTTGCAACATTGAAAAAAGGAAAGTCGAAGACACTGAGCTCGATTGCAAAGCCGAAGGCTTCTCAAAGACCGAAGTGGACTGCGTCGGGTGCCTGCAGAATCTCGGGTACTCGGGTCGTGGCATCAAAGAAGTCCGGCACATGCAAAGTGACAGTCAGAGTCTTGAACACAAAGAAGAAATATGTTGTTCTGAAGACTGTGTCGTACAAAGTCTCTTGACGAGTTATTCGTCGTCGGATTGATTACGCAGGAACTCTTCTAGTTCTGCAGCTAAGTCATCGCCGGTGGGCATGTTCTTTTCGACAAGTTGATCGTGGCGATGCTCAAGCATTTGCACATACGCAGACGCCTGCGGGTCACCCTCAACAGCAGCATCGTGCAGTTCTTGCCAACGGCTAATCTCCTGTTGCAGGTTCGCATGATCAGTGGGAATGCCCAATACGTGCTGTAAGTGTTGCAATAACGCCGCGGCGCTCTTCGGATGTTGTGCATGCATCAGGTAATGCGGAACGCCGACGCGCAAACTGATGTTGGGAATCTTCGCCTGATCAAGTGCGTCGAGGAGTACGCCGGCAACACCGGTAGGGCCTTGATATTGCGGACGGCTGAGCCCCAGTCGCGATGCCAAATCTGAGTTCGTTGTGCTGCCCACAACGAAAGGAACACGTGAGTGCGGCACTTGCTCTGCAGCAGCACCGAGGCTGATCACCAATGTGCAACCAAGGCCCTTGGCAACTTCCACAACGGACTGAGTAAAGACAGCCCAGGAAACATGTGGTTCCACGCCGTTCAGCACCACCATGTCGCGCGCACCCTCGGGGTAACGAATAACGGTGAACTCGTTTTCTGGCCAACGAATCTGGCGGTCACCATCAGTATCGGTGAATACCTCGGGGCGTTCTTGCGTGAAGTCAAAGAACGGGTCGGGGTCGATATCGGCAACAACTGCGAAATCGCGTTCCTTCAACATCCAATCAAGTGCCGATGTTGCAACACCACCGATGTCGAAGAGGCCACGCAGTGCCACCAACATCACAGGGTTGCGCAATGGCTCAATGTCATCCCAATAGGTTTCGAGGACTTCTTCGACTGACAGAGGCATTGCGTAACAATCTACGAACGTAAGTGGTCGACCACTACGTCAATGCACTTCGTCAGTGCGGCAACATCGGCGGGGTCAATGGCGGGGAACATGCCCACGCGCAATTGATTACGACCCAGTTTGCGGTAGCTGTCGGTATCAACAACACCGTTGGCACGAAGGATGGCGCTGAGCTGATTGGCGTCAACGTCTTCAAGGTCGATTGTTCCCACAACATCAGAACGATGCGCAGGGTTCGTAACGAACGGCGTGGCGTAACTGCTGGCAGCAGCCCAGGAGTACAGAGTTTCTGCAGACTGTGCAGAACGACCAGCGGCCCATGAAAGGCCACCGTTTGTATTCATCCACTTCACTTGCTCGTCCAACATGATGAGCGTGGCAAGAGCCGGTGTGTTGTAGGTCTGATTCGCAACTGAGTTATCAAGCGCAATCGAAAGGTCGAGTGATGCAGGCATCCATCGCTTCGATGATTTGATCTCGCGAATGCGCTCAATTGCAGCGGGGGAGCACGCAGCAAGCCACAAGCCACCGTCAGATGCGAAGCATTTCTGCGGAGCGAAGTAGTACACATCAACATTGGCTGGGTCCCACAGAAGACCGCCCGCAGCAGATGTTGCATCAACAACAACGAGTCCATCTTTTGCAGGACGCACAGGTGCCATTGCCACACCGGTCGACGTTTCGTTGTGTGGATATGCATACACATCGCACGATGCGTCTGAGGCTGGCTCTGGATGCATGCCTGGGTCGGAAGAGACAACAACAGGGTCGCCCAGGTGCGGTGCTGCAGCAGACGCTTCAGCGAACTTCGAAGAGAACTCTCCGAACACGAGGTGATGGCTGCGCTCGCGAATGAGTCCAAACGTTGCAACATCCCAGAACACGGTGGAGCCACCATTGCCCATGACGATCTCCCAGCCCTCCGGAAGATTGAAGAGACTCATGAGACCGCTGCGAACCGAGCCCACGATGTTCTTCACAGGTGCCTGACGATGCGAGGTGCCCATGACGGATGTCATCCGCTCCATCACCGCAGTCAGCTGATCAGGGCGAACTTTGGAAGGTCCGCAGCCAAATCGACCATCTTGAGGGAGAAGGTTGGCAGGAATCTTGAAATCAAGTTGGTTCTTATCGCTCACCCTGTCATCCTTTCATTTATGCCTGGTCCAACAGAATTGCGACGTATTTCCGCCCGCCTCGGCGCTATTGCCGAGTCCGCCACCCTTGCGGTGGACGCTAAGGCCAAGGCCCTGAAGGCCAAGGGCGAAAACGTCATCGGTTTCGGTGCAGGCGAGCCCGACTTCCCAACCCCGGCTCACATCGTGGAAGCAGCCATCAAGGCGTGCTCCGAGGTGAAGAACCATCGCTACACACCCGCTGCTGGTTTGCCAGAGCTTCGTGAAGCCATCGCAGTCAAGACAATGCGCGATAGCGGCTTTGCATGCACCGCAGACCAGGTGCTCGTCACCAACGGTGGGAAGCATGCAGTGTTCACAGCGTTCGCAGCATTGTGCGATGAAGGTGACGAAATCATTTGTCCCGCTCCGTTCTGGACGACATACCCCGAAGCAATCTCACTTGCTGGCGGCGTTGCAAAGGTCATCGACACTGAGGAAGCAAATGGCTTCCGCGTCACCGTTGCACAACTTGATGCAGCACTCACACCAAAGACAAAGGCATTGCTTTTCGTTTCGCCCGACAATCCATCTGGTTCTGTGTATCCAGAATCAGAAGTGCGTGCCATTGGCGAATGGGCAGTGAAGAACAAGGTGTGGGTCATCACCGATGAGATCTATGAGCACCTCACGTATGGTGACAACAAGTTTGTATCAATGCCCACAGTTGTCCCGGAACTCGCCGAGCAGTGCATCATCCTCAATGGTGTTGCAAAAACATATGCAATGACAGGCTGGCGTGTTGGCTGGATGATCGGTCCTAAGGACATCATCAAGGCCAGTATTAACTTCCAGTCACATGCAACATCGAACGTGTCGAACGTTGCGCAGATGGCTGCACTCGCAGCTGTTAGCGGTGACCTCTCTGCGGTGTACATGATGCGCGAAGCGTTTGAACGCCGCGGAAAATTGATGCATAAGATGCTCACCAGCATTCCTGGCGTGACATGTATGGAGCCACAGGGTGCGTTCTATTGCTATCCAAACTTCTCTGCACTGTTGAATCGCGACATCCGTGGCAAGAAAGCCACCACCACATTGGAACTCGCCGATCTCATTCTCAATGAGGTGCAGGTCGCGGTTGTTCCCGGTGAAGCTTTTGGTACCCCAGGCTTTATGCGATTCTCCTTCGCTCTCAGCGATGAAGACTTGGTCGATGGCGTCCAGCGCATCATCGACCTCGTGAAGTAACCGATTTTTTCCAGTAATCGTCATTCATAGAGTCTGTTTTTCTACGGACTCTCTCGGAAGTGCTACGGTCATATCTGCATCCCAATAGGGGTGTTGCGCAAGCAACAGCGAAGTCCGGTGAGATTCCGGCACTGTCCCGCAACGGTGGTTCAGACAGAGGCAACTCTGCACTGACAAGTCCGGTCGCCTGAGCTTGCGTGCGAAAAACCAGTCCTCGAAGGAAGGGCGGTCCGCGGAGGCAACCGGCGTGAGCCGGATTCTGTGACCCAACCTTCTTTCTCCAGACTTACTTGGAGGAAGATCCACATGAAATACAAAGTCCCATTCAGGAGGCGAGCAATCACTGCGATTGTGGCCTCCGTTTTTATTCTCGGCGCATGCGGCGGGCAAGGCAGTGAAACTGCCGACACCACGTCGCCTGAACAGTCGTTGAAGATTGTCAGCTTGTCACCGACAGCAACCGAAATGCTCTACGCCATTGGCGCAGGTAATCAGGTTGTAGCTGTTGACAACTTGAGTACTTTTCCAGCGGAAGTAGAACCCAAAGTCACGAAGATTTCTGCGTATGAGCCCAGTGCAGAAGCAATTCTTGCGTATGAGCCAGACGTTGTTCTGATCTCGAATGACATGAACAAGATCACGGAGCAGCTCACGTCGGCTGACCCGGACATCAAGGTGTGGACAGGTGCAGCGGCAGCATCACTTGACGATGTGTATTCACAGATCAACGAGTTGGGTGCACTGACTGGCCGTGTTGATAACGCCAAAGAAGTTGTGTCATCGATGAAAGCGCGGATTGATGCAGCGATTCCAAAAAGTGGATGGGGAATTGTTTATCCCGTTTATTACGAATTAGACAACACCTTTTACAGTGTTACTTCGAACACTTTCGTCGGTTCATTGTTAAGTGAATTAGGAATGAAAAGCATTGCTGATGGGGCGGAAGAAGGAAACGATTATCCGCAGTTGAATGCAGAAGCAATCGTGAAGGCGAATCCCGCCATCATCTTCCTTGCTGATACGAAGTGTTGTCAACAAACTGCCGCCACTGTTGCGGCACGCGCTGGGTGGTCTGGCATTGATGCAGTTGTGAATCAGAATGTTGTTGAACTTGATGACGACATTGCATCCCGTTGGGGACCACGCATCGTTGATCTCATTGAGCAATTCGCTAAGGCGTACTCCTCGGTGATGGAAAAAGCGGCTGGAAAGTAACTCGTCCTATTTATGTCGTCGTCCATCACAGCAACACAGAGCACCGTCCACGGTGCGAGTCGGTGGTTGATCCCCGCCTCGGTCGTGGCGTTGTTTCTGGCTGTGTTGGGCGGCGTCATGATTGGGCCAGCTGGCCCGACATGGTGGCGAGTCCCCTTAGAGCTTCTCAACCGTCTCCCGCTTATCTCCATTGACAGCGGGATGACGTCGATGGAGTGGGCAATCATCTGGCAGATTCGTGCACCACGCGTTGTTCTGGCTGCGATTGTCGGTTCCACCTTGTCGATTGCAGGCGCTAGTTATCAGGGCGTCTTTCGCAATCCGTTAGTCGACCCATATTTGTTGGGCGTAGCTGCCGGTGCGGGGCTTGGCGCCACCATCGTCATCACGGTGAATCGCAGCGGCTCAAGCGATTGGATTATTGACCCGTTGCCTCTTGCTGCATTCCTCGGTGGTCTTCTCGCGGTGCTGGCAACGTATCTCGTTGGTTCATCTGTCAAGAACGATCGCAGTTCCATCAGCCTCGTTCTCGCTGGTGTGGCAGTCACGTCGTTAGCCACGGCGATGCAAACGTTCTTGTTGCAGCGCAACTCCGACGTTGTGCGTCAGGTGTACTCCTGGATCCTTGGTCGTCTCTCTACAGCAACATGGAGCGATGTTCGTCTCGTGATTCCATACGTATTGGTCTCAACAGTGGCGTTGCTCATGCATCGTCGTTTGCTTGATGTGTTGCGCGTGGGCGATGAAGAGGCAACAGCACTCGGTGTTGATGTGTCGCGTGTTCGACTCATTGTTGTAATCTCGGCAACTCTGGGTACCGCAGCAGTGGTCGCTGTGAGCGGTCTCATTGGTTTCGTCGGCATCATTGTTCCCCATGCCATCCGTTTAGTGGTTGGTAGCTCATATCGCATCGTGCTGCCAATGTCGTTGCTGCTTGGTGCTGTATTTCTCATTGTCGCCGATATTCCCGGACGCATTCTTGATAACCCCGCAGAAACACCCATTGGGGTCGTGACTGCTTTCTTGGGTGCACCATTCTTTCTTCTCATTCTTCGAACAAGGCAGGCTCAGCGATGACATCGCTCGCATTTGAAAACGTCAGCGTGCAATATGACGGCCGCACTGCGGTGCATGGCTTTACCGACACCATCAAGCCCGGTGAATGGTTGTGCATTATTGGTCCAAACGGCGCCGGCAAGTCATCGTTGTTGCGTGCCATTACCGGTGTGACACCGCATGGTGGCCGCATCTTGGTGGATGGCTCGCCACTCACTGCACGCTCATCGCGTCGTCGCGCACAACTGATTGCCTATGTTCCACAGTCTCCGGTGTTGCCATCAGGCATGACCGGTGCTGAGTATGTACTTTTGGGTCGCAACCCGTTTGTGACTCACTTTGGTCAGGAATCAGCACTTGATCACAGCATGGTGAACGATGTGATCTCTCGCCTTGATCTTGCGGATCTTGCGCAGCGAGATGTGGACACGCTCTCTGGTGGCGAACGCCAGCGTTTAGTGATTGCACGTGCCATTGCTCAAGAAGCACCCATCTTGTTGCTCGATGAACCAACGAGTGCACTCGACATCGGGCATCAACAACAAGCGTTAGAACTTGTTGACAAACTGCGTCGTGAGCACGGCCTCACCGTGGTGTCGGCGATGCATGACCTCACACTTGCAGGCATCTATTCCGACCGTCTCGCCTTAATGCATGCAGGGCATCGTGTGGCGCACGGACCTGCAGAAGATGTTCTGCGCGCAGAGACACTTGGAGAGTTCTACGGAGTCTCAGTACGGGTGCATCGCGAGGATGACGGCACCATCGTTGTAGTGCCAAACCGAACCTCGCTTCGCTAGCGAGTTGAATTCGCCTGCGAGTACCGTGGGGGAATGGCACGCCCCCTTGACGCCCGACTTCTCGACGCTTGCGTTGAGGGATGTGCTGCCACTCATCAGCTTCTTCTAGAGACTGTCGACGCCATCAGTCCTGACGCCTTTGCAGAGCCTTCTCGACTGCCTGGGTGGACTCGCGGCACGATTGTGGGGCACCTAGCCCTCAATGCACAGAGCCATGTTGAGCTGTTGGCGGCGGCCGCTCGGGGGGAGTCCGCTCGGCAGTATGGCGGTGGGCCAGAGGTTCGCTCTGCTGCGATCGCGGAAGCGTCGTTGTGGGCCCCTGAGAAGGCTGTGAAGGAACTTCGCAAGGCCATCTACAGCCTGGAAGGCGCATGGGCTGGCTCAACATATGACACATGGCAGGGAACTGGGACGGCTTCTTCGGGGTCTGTTATCTCAATGCATGAACTTCCTTTTCTTCGCTGGCGTGAATGCGTCCTTCATCTCACCGATCTCGATGTCGGCATTGAGTACGACCAATGGCCTTCGCATTACGTGCGGTTGGAATTGGATCGCCAGAAGATGGCATGGGCCGCAAGCCACGCCATGGGACTCACGCAACTTCCGCAAGCGGCAATGAAGTTGGATGAGAAGCATCGTCTTGCATGGTTGTTGCAGCGTGCAGAGGTCGATGGACTTCCTCAAGGCCTTGGGTTGTAATGCGCCGTCGAATGTTTGCAGCCGCGGTTGGCATCGTTGCGCTTGTGTCCTTTGCGACTCCCAGCGTTGTCTCTGCACACGCAATTCTTGATTCATCGAGCCCCGTTGCATCGTCGGTGATCATGCAGTCTCCGGAAGAAGTTCGTTTGGATTTCAACGAAGCGATTGAATCCACCCTGCTAAATGTCCGGCTCTTTGACGCGGAACAAAAAGAAGTGGCGATTGAGCGTGCTGAATTGCTCGCGGTTGATCCGTCAGTCGTTGTCGCGCCACTTCCAGATCTCTCAAACGGCGTGTATGTCGTTGTGTGGCAGGTCGTGAGTTCTGATGGCCACCCCGTGTCGGGTGCGTTTCCATTTGAGGTGGGTGAGCAGTCATCAGGAACAAGTGAAGATGTTCTTGAAAAGATTCTGAACAGCATCAACACGGAGTCACCGTTGGGCACTCCTCTTGCCATCGCACGATTTGTTTCATTTCTCTCGTCGATTGTCTTACTGGGAACTGTGGTTTTGACATGGGGATCATCACTGATTGTCGCGCCGAGAGCACGCAGGTTGATGCGTTCGTCCGTGGTGGGGCTTGCAGTGGGCTCAGTCGCCGTGTTGCTCCTGCAGGGTCCATATGCATCAAGCAGAGGATGGGGAGCAATCTTTGATACTCAATTGATCAGTGAGGTGATGTCCACGCGCCTCGGAATCGCAATGCTGATACGTCTCGCATTGGTTCTGTTGTGGGGCGTTGTTTGTGTGGCGGTCGCGCACGCTGCCACCTCCTGGTGGAAGAATCTTGCGTTCCTGGCCGCTGTCGGCACTATTGCGACCTTCTCGATGAGTGGGCATCCCAGCGCCGCCTCGCTTGCGCCACTGTTCATGCTGGTTGATGCCGTGCACGTTGGTGCAGTTTCTGCATGGGCAGGCGGGCTCATCGCGCTTACTGTGTTGCGCCGTGAAGAGGGAGCAGACGCAGCTCGCTTCTCTCGCATTGCAACATGGACAATGCCGCTCGCAGCGGTGACGGGTGTCGTGCAAGGTCTGCATCTACTTGATGGTCTCGGTTCCCTCACGAGTTCCACCTATGGAAAATATCTTCTCCTCAAAATTGTCGTCGTCGTTGGTGCTGTCATTCTTGGTGCACGCGCTCGGAGAGAACTTGTTCATTCCGACTCTCCAGGATTTGGAAAGACAATCCGAGTGGAAGCAACACTCATGGTTGCGGTTCTTGCCGTCACCGCGATGTTGGTGGGTACATCTCCGCAGGACACTGGTCCTTCATCGTCTCAAGTCTTTAGCGCGACACAGATTCGCTCTGGCATTGTCGCCGATCTCTCCGTGTTCCCCACACGAGTGGGAACTGCCGAGGTGCATGTGGTGCTCACGCCGCCAGGTGGAGCATTGAAGCCAGTCACGAATGTCTCCGTGTCGCTGGCCCTGCCGTCACGTCAGATTCCGCCTATTCCCGTGAAGATGTATGAGTTGGGCCCGAATCACTGGACAGGTGTTGTCAGCATTCCGTATTCGGGCAACTGGTCATTCGAAACCCGCGTACAGCCAACGGAGAATTCAACACTGTTGTACACCGATTCTTTTGACGTGGCTGACTAGCGAATTGGCTTACAGTCGTCGCACCACGATGTGGTGAGGCATGTCGGTCGGTTCATCAATGAATCCGTCACCTACCGTCTGGAAGCCACACTTCTCGTAGAAACCAAGTGCTGAATCGCGTGCACGGGCCCACACGATTTCGGCGTTTCGTTCTGCAGCTAACGCAACACCGGCCCGAATCAGTTGTGCGCCGTAACCACCCGATTGTAATGAAGTATCAACGGCCATGCCTTTGAGTTGCATGGCGGCGACTCCTGGAGCTTCGGGGCATTCCTTGATGAACCATGTTGATGTTGCGATGACATCACCGGACTGCACAATGCCAAAGTGCACAACATCGGGGTATTCATCCTCGGGATAGTGCGCATCAGTTGCAGGCGTTCCTTGTCGAAGCACCCGAACACGCAAAGACATGATCTCGTCAATCGTAAGTTGCTGCACCATTGCTATTTCACCGAAGCGACATTGATGTTTGAGCCTTCGTTGCGCGCGCTTTCGTACATGGCCTCCACAATGCGATGAGCTTCGAGCGCAACGGAGAAATCAGGGAAGCCTGGTTCTTTGTTGATCGCAGTGAGAATAAATGCCGCGTCAGGGTTCGCGTGGGTATGAGCCAAGGGTGCAGTTTTCGCAAGTAATTCTTCGCCCTCTAATGATCCCGTGCTGCCATCTGCATCGCTCCATGTCACAGGCCCAAACCAATCATCCCCCGCGATGATCACAGTCCGGTTCTCGCAGAACACTTCAACGTGTCGCAGGCTGGGTCGCGAGAGATTGTCGTGCCAGATTGTGGTGAGAGTGCCGATCGCGCCGTTCGTAAACTGCACAGAAGCAGCGACGCAATCTTCGATTCCCTCAATGCCGTGTTGATATGTGGCACGTGCGCTCACCGACGCAACGTCGCCAATGAGAAAGCGCAACATGTCGACATCGTGGATACTGTGCTCGAGCAACGTGCCCGCGCCTGCTTTTTCGATGTCTCCGCGCCATGTTGACTTGTAGTGGCCTTGAATCGGGATGAACTGATCATCACGAAAGACCACAGCCATCGGTGCACCAGCCGCTGGGTCAGTGATGAGTTCACGCGCCCACAAATATGCAGGGGAGCGGCGAAGAATAAGACCGCATTGATGGGTGAGACCAGAACCGCTTGCTGCGTCGTACATCTCGCGTGCTTTATTGAAACCTGTGCTGAGTGGCTTCTCGCAGAAGAATGGTTTCCCTGCCGCAATGCACATGTCGACGAGTCGTTGATGTTCATTTGTCCATGTGCAGATGTAGACGATGTCGCTGCTTGCAATGACTTCTGCTTCCGAATTCATCACGGTGCTACCGGAACCTTGTGCAAACACTTCCGCACGTGCGGTGTCGATGTCGTAACAACCACCACGAATCATCTCAACACCAGATCGTTTCAACATCTTTGAGTGAAACGTCGCGATATGTCCAGTTCCAATGAATCCAACAATGGGAGGGCGATCAGCAATTGTCACAGTTTGGAGATTAGTAGTTGGGGCGAAAGTGAATTAGCTCACTGGGAGGATGAGTGTGTCGGTTCCAAGTGAAGTTTTCAGTTTTACCCGCACTTCTCCACCCCATGGCGAAGTGGAGTTCTTGAATCCGACCGAGTAATGGGCATTTGAGTTGATGGTTGCGTGAGGGGTTGTTCCGCTGGTGAGAGAGAGATTCTGCCCTGAAGTAGTAATCAGACGGACGGCTGCTTTCACAGCTTTGCCAGCTGAAGGATTGTTGACTTTAACTTCAATCGTCGCGTATGCGGTTCCACCAAACCATGAGAGGGAACGAAGGGATGCGCAGGCCCCTGATGATCCGCAAACATATGAGGAGTCATCAGAATTTGCAACGATTGCGTTAGAGAGATCGACGCCGTTCACATTGAATGAGTAGAGCATCCCCGATTGTGTTTGGAATCTGTCAAAGAGCATCTCACAGGAACTTGTGAAACAAATTCTGTAGCCAGTCCCTTCAGAAGTCATTTTGAGTGGACTGCCATCGCTTCCCCCCGCTTGTCGTTGGGAAAGTCGACCATTGAATAAGTGGTATGCGTATTTCCAAGCTGGGGAATCGGTGTATGAGTTATCCATCATTGATTGGAAGCCACTTGATGACCAAGAGCTCAGTCCTTGTACGAATGAAGTTGTTGCTACTGATTCACCAGAGACCACAGCCTCGTTCTGATCATTTGATTCACCTGAGTTCACACTGTCGTTCTGTGCATCTCCCATGTCTGGCGCAATTGATTCATTGTCTGAATAGCCACTAGTTGTGTTGTCTGTGTACGGAGGTTGAGCGAGATCAGGAATCACAGGATTCTGGATTCCTTGGCTTGCAAGGTTCATACCCTCCATACACATGTCAAATGCCGTGTATCCATCAAGGTCGCTGCCTTCTTGCGTCAGGGCATCACACATCTTGACTTTCTCTTCGTAAGTCATGTTCTTTGCAATCGATGCAGGATTGACGTCGATAGTCACGTTGGAGAGCCATTGATATCCACCGAAGACAGCAGCGACGAGAACTCCGATGGCAATGAGAGATTTATTCACGTTGAAAAAGTAACAGAAGATTTGTGAGGAGCTGTCTTTGCAGTGCGTGTGGCTCGGATGCAAATGAAAACGCCCGGTGGCTCACAATCTTTCGACTGCGGCCACCGGGCGTTTCCCAGTGCTTGTTAAGGAGCGACTAGCGCTTCTTTGCTGCCTTCTTCACAGCCTTCTTAGGTGCTGCTTTCTTGACAGCCTTCTTAGGTGCTGCCTTCTTCACAACCTTCTTAGCGACAGGCTTCTTTGCAGCAGCCTTCTTCTTAGCTGGTGCTGCCTTCTTCTTTGCAGGTGCTGCGGACTTCTTGGCTGCTGGTGCAGGAACTGCCTTCTTGGTGTTCAGCTTTGGAGCTGGTGCAACACCGAGTGCAATGTCCTTGAATCCCTTAAGGGCTGTGATCTTGGCAACTGTTTTTGCCTTGATCTGGATTGTTGCTCCGGTGGCCGGGTTACGGCCGGTGCGTGCTGGACGCTTGATCTTTGCAAACTTTGCAAAACCGGAAATATTTACGACTTCACCCTTTGCAACATTGGCGAGGATTACATCAATGGTTCCCTCGACCAACTTTGCTGCGGTCTTGTTATCGACCTCAGTGTGGAGTGCTACTGCTTGAATGAGTTCACGCTTCTTCATGGATGTCACCGTAACCCACCTAGTCAATGAAATCGGGGATTTCCGACACCTGTTTCTCGTCACACCAAAACGGGGGGATGGGACTACCGAACAAGCATCTTCAGAGCGACGTGTGGGATGGCGTGTTAGGGCACCATCAGCACTCGACCGAATGCCTGGCGACTCTCGATATATCGGTGTGCGTCGGCAGCTTCTGCCAAGTTGAAAACCTTGTCGGTGACCACAGTGAGCGCGCCCGTGGCGACCTGCTGAAGAAGTCCCGCAATCATTGGGTGGGTTCGTCCACCGTTCATTGCCATCTCTGCACCTAAGAAAACACCATGTATTTCTGCATTTTTGGCCATTAATCCACCGATTTGAGGTGGTTGCGCCTCTCTGCCTGCGTTTCCTACGTAACTCACACGACCGCGGTAGCCCAACGATGCGATGCTCGCTTCGAGTGTTTTCCCACCAACGGGGTCAACAACCAAGTCGACACCCTTGCCGCCGGTGATGTCCATGATCGCCTTCGCGGTGTCCACCTGTGCGTAGTTAATGGCGTGGTCGAGGCCGTAGTCCTTGAGTCGGGCGAGACGATCATCGCTAGAAGCCGTGGCAAAAACAGTGGCGCCTGCGGCCTTGGCCAACTGGATGGCAGCGAGTCCGACTCCGCCAGCACCAGCCTGAATAAGGACAGATTCTCCGGCCTTCAAGCGGCCGAATTCGAACAGGCAATCGTGGGCAGTGCCGAATTCGATGGGCACACCTGCACCCTGTTGCAGAGAAACGCCGTCAGGCAGCGCCCACACAGATGCAGTAGCAACGCTGACAACTTCTGCATGTGAGCCATACGCCATGGTGGCAACAACTGGCTGGCCTTTCACGAATTGTGTGACACCGTCGCCGACTTCACGAATGATGCCGGAGCATTGGTATCCGACAATGTGCGGAGTGGTCGCGAGTGCACCACCTTGGCGATGCAAAAGGTCGCCGCCCTGAATGCCAATGAAGGCGACATCAATCAGCACGCCACCTTTGCGAAGTTGCGGCTCCGCCACTTCTTCATAACGGAACACTTCAGGTCCGCCGACATTGTCATACACAGCTGCTTTCATGAGTGTGACAGTAGTGCTGGTTATTGACGACGGCGTACTTGGGGCGCCAGCGCAAAAACAATGACCACAAGCGCTGCAAGGGAAAAGGCTGACTGGCTTGTGACATCGCCTGGTCGAGCCAAGAGTTGTGCAATTGCAATGGGGATTGTGGTGGTGTCGTTACGCGAAAGAAATGATGTTGCACCGAACTCTCCCAGCGATATTGCAGCAGACAACCCGACTGCCCTAATCAGTGCTGGTTGCAACAGTGGGAACTCAATGTGTCGCCAACTGCGCCACGGATGAGCACCCAGCGATGCCGCAGCATCCGAGAGGTCCTCAGGGATTGCATCAAGAGCAGGTCGTATCGCTCTCACAGCAAGCGGAAGTGCAAGTACTGAGTGCACAACGGGGATGAGCCACCACTGAGAACGCCAGTTCACCGGTGACTGATCAAAGGCGATGATGAGCCCGAGACCAAAGGTGACTGCGGAAACTACAAGTGGTAACGCAGTAATACTCGCGACGATGGATGAACGCTGTTGCGCGACACTGATAATGAGTGCGGCAATGGGCGCGAGGACTGCACAGATTGCTGCGAAGAAAAGTGATGTCATGAGTGTCTGTGGAATGTTCACGCCAACAGCTTCGGTGGAGCCATTGAAGAGCCATTGATAGCCGCGCAGTGAAAACTGTCCGTTCAAAGTGAATGATCGAATGACCACTGCAACAAGTGGGCTGACAACAACGATGGCGGGGACAGCGACAGAAAAAAACAGAGCCAGTCCGAATGGTGTTCGAGATGTCGTGAGCATCTGAATTGTCTGGGTTGCTGTGCGAGGTTCGCGCGAAGCCGGATTTCCCCAACGAAGAACCAGAAGAACAACAACTGCTTGAACAACTGCGAGCGATGTTGCTGTTCGTGTGTCGCCTAGTCGAATTGCCTGTGTGAAGATTTCTGACTCAATGGTGCGGTGAGAGATGTCGCCCAGAATTGCAATCACTGCAAAACTTGTGAAGCAGTAGAGAAAAATGATCGCAGCGGCATTCCGAAGAGATTCACGAATGTGAGGAACAACGACATAGAGAAATGTGCGCACTCGGCCAGCACCTAAGTCTGCAGCAGTGTCCTCCATTGCTTTGTCGAGAAGCAACCATTGTGGCCCCACGATGCGAACGACGATTGCGACGTTGAAGACAATATGTGCCCACAGAATCGCTGGAATGCCTGCCGCGGGAAGAATCGCTTTGATTCCCGTTGCCACAACAACTGCGGGCATGAAGAAGGGGATTGTGATGAGTGCCGTGAGTATTCGCGAGAAATGAAATGTGTGTCGCGAAATTGCCCAGGTAAAGGGCAGGCCCACAGCAAGCGTGAGAGCTGTTGATGCAATGGCTTGCCACAGCGTGAACCACCAGACTCCACGCAAAGAAGATTCTGTGAGTGTGTCAACAATGTCTTGAGGTCGTGCAAACTCCGCGAGCATCGAGAGAACAGGGAATGCAAAGAACAGCGCCAACAGTGCAACGACGAGCACCTGCAGCCGCTGGGCTGTTCTTGCGACCGGGTTCATTACAAGAAGATGTTTCTCCAAGTATCGATCCACTGATCGCGGTTCTTTTCAATCTTCTCTGCAGATGGTGTGCTGCTGGTTGCGGGGCGCACTGCATGCTTCACGAAGACATCGGGGAGAACCGCGTCCTTGTTGACCGGGTACACGAATAATGAAGTGGGCATTGATTCTTGGAACTTCTGTGCCAACAGATAATCGACGAGCTTTTGGGCCAACTCTTCATTCTTTGAGCCACGCAGAACGCCGACGTATTCAGTCGCTTTGAAACATGTTGCAGTCACAACACCAGTGGGTGCTGTCGTGAGCGGTGTTGCAGAAAAGAGCACTTCTGCTGCGGGGCTTGATCCGTACGACACAACGATTGGGTACTTGCCCTTGCCCGAAGAGCCAGAAAAGTCGATGGTGTAGGCCGCGGTCCAATCACTAGCGATGCGAACACCATTGGCTTTCAACTGCTTCCAGTAGTTTTGCCACTTTCCTTCACCAAAGTGTTCGATGCTGGCGACAAGAAAAGCAAACCCAGGTGCTGAGTTCACGGGGTCCGGTGCAGTTAAAAGTCCCTTGTATGTGGGAAGTGCAAGGTCTTCAAATGTCTGTGGTGGTGTGATTCCACGTGATTCAAACCACGCCTTGTCATAGTTCAGACAAACATCGCTCTCATCAACTGGTGTGTAATCCAATAAAACATTTCCTGATTGCGCTCGTGAGAGAAAAGTGTTGTCGATGCCGAACATCACGTCACCTTCTGGATTGCCAGATGTGAGAATTGCCTTGCTCACCATGGAGCCGGTGTCGCCCGCAGTCACAACCCTGACTGTTGCGCCAGTCGCTGCAGTGAAGTCATCAAAGATTCCTTCAGCGGGAGTGAACGCGTCATAGGAGATCAGGGTGATCTCTTTCGCACTCTCTTCAAATGAACCTGTGATGACGGAGCAACTCGCAAGAGCAGAGCCAGCGACGAACGAGACCACAAGAAATATGGCAACGATCTTTTTCATGATTATCTATTTCCTTTGTTGAGTGTGGAGATGACGGCGAGAGCGCCGGTACGCAATGAGATGCGCACCTCTGACGATGTTGCAATGTTGCTGACACCACGCGACGCGAATGAATGCAACGTGTCGCGCTTCAATTCCCATTGCAGTCCGGTTGTTGTCACACCTTTGGCGTTGCCGCCAAGGGGAATCAACGAGACAGTGCTGCCGATGGGGAGTTCTAGTTCAGTTGCTTCGCGTGGAGTCACGATGCGCACGTAGTTGTCGCCAACATGTGCCGACATGGTTGCGTCGTCTGCGTGCGACACCAATGAGTGCACCATGGCAAGTAGGTGATCGAAGCGATCTCCGCCACCAGACAAAAGATGAATATGGCGGTAGTCAAACTTGCGCGCGAGTTGCAGTGCGAGTTCAGTATCGGTGACGTCTTTATCCGTCGGATGTTCAATGATCTCAGCATCGCTGGCGTGTGCTTCGACCAAATGTTCTGGTCGGATGGAATCCATGTCGCCAATGAGGAGGTCGGGCTGAAAACCCATTGCAGTGGCGTGTTCCCACCCAGAGTCGGCAGCAATCACCAGTGCAGCCTCAGGTAAGTGATCGCGCACGGAAGATTCGGGTGAGTTGCCGCCGATAAAGATAAGTGCGTGGCGTGGAGCCATTTCCATTTCCCTCCGCCGGCATTACCCGGATCAGGTTCACGGGTCGGTGGCCGCGGCCACCCTCTCAGCCCGCCGAATCGTGCGAGCTCCCCTTGGTGTTATGTGAAGTGAAGACTATCGTGCGAGACGTTGCATGTCAGGTTCGATGAAGATGAATCGAGCGCTGGGAACCACTGCGCGCATTGCCGCTTCAGACTCATCAATGATTCGGCTGACGTCCTCTGCGGAAAGGTCAGGCGCAAAAATTGCCTTTGTGGCAACGAGCAACGTGTCGGGGCCGAGGTGTTCGGTATGCATGTAGATCACTTCAGATATCTGAGGGTGATTTCGTAATGCATTACTCAGCAACAAGCGGTCTGCCTTGGAAGCGGTCTCGCCGAGAAGTAGTGCTTTCATTTCAACGCCCAAGACGAAAGCCACGACAACGAGGAGCACGCCAATTGCAATCGAACCTGCGGCATCCCAGCGAGGGTTGTGGGTGTAGTGACCGAGAAGCACGCCAAAGAGCGCAAGGAACAGGCCAGTCTCTGCTGCAACGTCTTCCAGAAGAACCGTTGGCAGTTCAGGTGACTTCGAAGTACGGATGAACTGCCAGTAACTCTGCCCAGCGGGCTTGACATGCCCCACTTCCTTCACTGCAGTGCGCAATGAGTAGGTCTCCAACAGGATTGCCACCACAAGAATGCCGATCGCGATACCAAGGCTTTCCGTTTCGTGTGGGTGACGCATCTTGCTGATGCCTTCATAGATGGCAAAGAGTCCACCCATGCTGAACAGCACGAGGGCAACAATGAACGCCCAGAAATAGCGCTCGCGCTGGTGTCCGAACGGGTGTTCCTCGTCGCCCTTACGCACTGAACGCTTGGCGCCCAACAGGAGCAACCCTTGATTGCCCGTATCGGCAAAAGAGTGCACGGATTCCGCCACAAGCGCAGCTGAGCCAGTGAGCAAGAAGCCCACAAACTTTGAAATTGCGATTCCGAGGTTCGCGAAAAACGCCGCGATGATCGCCTTACGACTGCCTTCATTCATGCGTCTAGGTTGTCACATAGGGGCGTGCAGCCTCGGAACGTCGTCCATGGGGGTATGGAATGGGTTATCTAGATAACAAGATTGCAGTTGTGACCGGTGGAGGTCGTGGCATTGGTAAGGCTATCTCGCTTGCACTTGCTGAACAAGGTGCAACGGTCGCAATCAACTACCGACGCGACAAAGAAGCTGCAGAAGAAACATTGCGCGAGATTCTTGATGCCGGAGGCGTGGCGAGTGTTCACCAGGGTTCTAATGATGTTCCTGCAGAGAACTTTTCTATGGTGCAAGAAATCATTGAGACGCATGGCGGCATCGACATTGTTGTTGTGAATGGTGGCAATGCATCAAAGGGACGCAGTGTTGTCGACACGGAAGCAGAAGAAGTGTGGAACCTTGTCGCAACACATGCGCTCGGGCCACACCAGTTGTGCCGTGCGTTCTTGCCGCACATGCGTGCACGCGGTGGCGGACACGTGGTGTTTATCTCATCAGTTGCCACAAGCGGCATGTCGGCAAATGGTGCGCCGTACAACATGGGCAAAGCAGCGATGGAAGCTCTCGCGCTCACGTTGGCGAAGGAAGAACGTCCCCACAACATTCGCGTCAACATCGTGGCGCCGGGGCTCGTGGAAACAGATATGGGTGTGCGTCTTGCGCGTGCCCTGACGGGCAACCGTGAGGCCGGGGACCTTCGCTTTATGGACGCGGCCGCGCCTTTCGGCCGAGTGTGCCAGCCCGAGGACATTTCTCAGGCCGTCCTCTATTTCTGCTCCCCACAAGCTTCGTATGTCACGGGTCAGCGCATCCAGATTGATGGTGGCGGAAGCAACCTCCGGGTGGGGCAGTAACAGCTAGTCGGTGTCGCTAACCTTCGTGTCGTGAGCAGTCCACTGGCCCCCCAGAACACAGACACCATTGTCGAAATTACCGAAGAAGCGTTGAAGCAACTTCTGGTCCTTCGCGATGAGGAACCAGAGAAGGAACGACTCGGTCTTCGTTTAGAAGTTATTGCTGATCCGGGCGAAGAGTTCAAGTACGACTTGTCATTCGAGATCGTGACGCAAGCTGCTTTCAGCGATGAAGTTCGCACAATCGGCGGACTCAAGGTCATCATTCCGTTGCAGTCGTTTGAACACATCAACGGTGCATCACTTGATTACAACGAGCGTCAAGGCCTCATTATTCGTAATCCGAATAAGCCACCAGCACCGATGATCGATGGTCTCATCTCTGACGATGAAACTGCAGCAGCTGTTGAAGCAGTCATCTCCACTGATGTGAACCCTTCTCTTGCATCACACGGCGGATTCGTTACGTTCGTCGGACACGACGGAGAAGGCGTTGCGTATCTCACGATGGGCGGCGGTTGCCACGGTTGCTCAATGAGCAAGATGACAATGCTCGAAGGCGTGCAGACCACATTGGTCGAGCAAGTACCAGCAATTCTCAAGGTCCGCGACGTGACCGACCACGCCACCGGCGCAAACCCGTACTACAGCTGAGTTCCCAACAGCGCGTGCGCGCATGACAGGCTGTGCAGATGCATGTTTCACAGTTGTGGTCGTATCCGGTGAAGTCCATGGTGGGCGGAACCGTTGATTCCATTGAACTCACCAGCCTTGGCATTGTTGGCGATCGTCATTGGGCGGTTCGTGACTTAGAACGCGGCGGTATTCGCGGTGGCAAGAAGATTGGCAATCTGATGAAGCTCTCTGCTGCGCGTGATGGCGATGCCGTGTTGATCACATTGCCAAATGGTGCAGTGGTGTCTTCAGCCGATGCGCAAGTGAATGCAGTGTTGTCTGAAGCATTAGGAGAATCCGTTGCGTTGGAATCACTTCCTGCTGACGGAAATCATGAGCACTTTCGTCGTGGCCCTGCTGATTCTGAAGACATGGTGGAAGAGTTGCGCAACATCTTTGGCAGAGAAGCCGATGAACCATTGCCCGACTTCAGTGTGTTCCCACCTGAAGTCGTTGAGTTTGAATCACCTCCGGGTACTCATTACGACTGTTGGCCGCTTTTGGTGATGACATCATCTGCGCTGGAGGCATTGAAGACTGCATTGCCAGAGTCGGTGATTGATATCCGTCGTTTTCGGCCGAGCATTGTGATTGACGGGGCAGATGCAGGTCATCCTGAGTTCTCGTGGAAGGGTCGAACCGCATCAATTGGCTCAGCAGTTGTTGAGTTTTTGGACCCATGCCCGCGCTGCATCATGGTGACACGCGAGATCAATGCTGAGATTCCACAAGACCGTTCTATCTTGCGCCACATCGTGCGTGATCTGAATCAGAACCTTGGCGTGTATGCGCGCATCCTCACGCCTGGCACTGTTTCTCTCGACGACGTCCTCGATTTTGAGTAGTCAATTGGCTACTACGCAGGCGTCCAATACACGGACACTCGACGATTCGTTGACGTATCTTTTTCATTCGACTTAATAACAAAACCTTGGTAGGTAATCCACATTGTGAGTCCTTTACCTGAAAGGTAATCAGCAACTGCTTGTGCACGGAAGTCAGCGAGGTTTTGCAAATACTTTTTAGAAATTGTGTTGTTGTGTCGTGAGAAACCAGAGACGAGAAGGGTTCCACATTTTCCTCTGATGTCTTTGAGAGCTTTATTCAAAAGCGCCTTGTCAGCGGCATCAAGTGTTATTTCTGACGGCGCAAAATCAATCTGTGGCAGTACAAGTTGTCCAGCTAATGCTGGAATGTTTGTCTTCTTTTCAACACTGAGCGATGTCTTGCCGGGCCGAACATTAAAGCTCTTTGGTGCCCCCTCTGAGACGCCGCATTGGTTATTGGTGATGATTCGAACCTTCGCTCCCTTTACTGACTTGGGAACAACGATGCGTGCCCCAGTGTCTTCTGGGTCTACTTTGACTGTGGCTCGGCGGATGACTTTTCCTGTGCCATCCAAAACGATGAACGACACTGACTGCACGCCTGCTAGCGCAGCGGTAGTTCCGAACCTGACGGCAACAACGTTTTCATATCTGTTCACACTTGGCGTTGGAGCAACTGCTGATTTCGAAATTGTGATGGGGGCTTTTCCTGCACTAATGATGATGGAAGTAGCAGGAGACACAGGCGACGTATTGCCTGCGAGATCTGAAACGGTAGATGTCATTGACCATGTGCCACTCGTCATCGTGCTCATTTCGCACATTGTTACAGCTGGTGATGACTCAAAGGAACAAGTGGCATCCTCACCCTTTGGTCCAACACCGGTCACAGTAGCAATATCTCCGGCTGCAACTCCTGCAACCGAGATGTTCGGTGTAGCGTCCAGAGATGTTGATGCTCCATCGTCTTGCGCGTTAAATGGCGCTGCGCTTGCGGCAGGAGCAGTGGTGTCAATGACAGCAGTCAAAGTTGGTGTGGGCGATGAAGAGTTTTGGGCTTTATCGGTAATGATCGCAGTGATTGACCATGAGCCATCTTGAAGAGTGGGCAATGTGCATGTGCGGTCAGTTGAAGTAGCGGTGAATGAGCACTGCAGGGTCTGAGTGTTGAGGCTTGCTGTCACTACAACAAAGTCAGAGTCGCTTGCATCAGAGATGAATACTGATGGTGTGTTGTCGCTGGTGATTCCATCTTTAGAACTGGTGCCAGTGTCTGATAAGTCAACAAAAGAGGCAGCTTTTGTTGCTAAAGGCGCAGTGGTATCAATTGTGATTGTTAGTTGTTCCGACGCGGCGACCATTAAACCTGCGATGATTTGTCGTGCTCTATAAGACCAGGTTCCATCAGCAAGGGTTGTGGCAGTGCACACCTCGGTCACATTCTGAGGAATCAAACTGCACACCACATTCGGGAATCCAGATCGTGTGAACGTCACAGTGGTGTCAATAGATGGGACCAAGTCACCAATGACGACACTCGGCGTGGAGTCTGACAGTGATATAAAATTGATGGGGATTTGAATACCCGCTGTAATGGCGCGAACAGTGATATCTCCACTTGAGGATGCGGTGGAGTTAGAGATGTAGTTCCCCGCGTCGGTGCCGGTAAGGGTAATGCCCGTAATGTTGACGGGTTTATTGCGGCCAAGTTCAGCATCGTCGAATAACGCAGTACTTGAGACCAAGAATGAGTCGCCACTCAGACGGTTGTCGGTATAGGTGACGGTTGCAATATTCGTGGCGTCATATGTTTTGTTGTTTGCCACGGGCACAACGAGAAGAGGTCGTGCGGTGATGTTTGCTGTTGTGAGAGCAGTGGTGTTGTGGGTGTAGTTGTCTGCGTCTGTTCCAGTCAGTGTGATTGCGGTAGCTGTAACAGTTTTCTCTGTGCCCACGTTCTTGTCGTTGAAGGTTGGTGAGCCTGTGATCGTGATGGTATCTCCAGCGATTCGATCGTCGAGGTACGTGACTGTTGCGTTGTTTGTCTGGTCGTATGTTTTGTTACTTGCAGTGATGATGACGGCAATGTTTCGTGCGGTGATGTTGGCTGTTGTGGTTGCGGAGTTATTTGACGTGTAGTTGCTTGCGTCAATACCTGACAATGCAATGCCGGACGCGGTCACGGTCTTTTCGGTTCCAACGTTTTTGTCGCTAAATGTTGAATTTCCGCTGATAGTGAGAACGTCACCAGCGATTCGATCGTCGAGGTACGTGACTGTTGCGTTGTTTGTCTGGTCGTATGTTTTGTTACTTGCAGTGATGATGACGGCAAGGTTTCGTGCGGTGATGTTGGCTGTTGTTGTCGTTGATGTGTTGGGTGTGTAATTTGCCGCATCTATTCCAGTCAGTGAGATTCCCGAAGCTGTGACCGTCTTGTTCATTTCAACGTTCTTTGATGCAAAGGTCGGTGTTCCAGTCACCGTCAGCACATCTCCAGCGATTCGATCGTCGAGGTAGGTGACTGTTGCGTTGTTTGTCTGGTCGTATGTTTTGTTGTCGGCGGTGATTGTGACAGTAAGGCTGCGTGCGGTGATGTTTGCTGTGGTGGTGGCGGTGGTGTTTGGTGTGTAGTTGGCGGCGTCGGTTCCGGTGAGGGTGATGCCACTGGCGGTCACTGTTTTGCCATTGCTGACGTTCTTGTCGCTGAATGTCGCTGTGCTTGAGATGGTGAAGAGGTCATCTGAGATGCGATTGTCGACATAGGTGACGTTTGCTGTATCCGAAGCGTCATATGTCCTGTTTGTCGCAGAAATTCCAACAGTCAAGGCTTTAGGCGTGATGTCGGCAGTGGCTGTTGGCGAACCAGCAAGGGTCAAGGTGTAGTTGGCGATTCGTGAACCAGACAAACTTGCCGTGGTCAAAGACACAACCTTTCCAACTCCGGCGTTCTTGTCTGCGAAGGTTACTACAGGGGATGCCAACGCAATCTTTGTCGAGTCGTTTGTATCTCCTGCAGGAACATTGACCAGCGTCAGGGCGCTCGGTGTTGTGATAGTTGCACTAGTTGTGCGGTTGTAAGTGCGAGACGATGGTGTCACTAATGATCCACCGATTGTCAGTGGTCGCTGAGTGATGTTTGCTGAGAATGTGGGAAGCGTCAGTGTGTAATTGGCCGCGTCAACGCCAGACAATGTGTAGCCCGATGTCGTAATTCCAATACTTGTTCCCACTGTGGCTTGGGCAAAAGTGAAGGCGGGAACTCCACTCAACGTCACATCATCTGTCAGTTGAACGTCACTTAAGCCAGGGCTGGCTGGTGGAGTGACTTGGGGTGTGGCGTCAGTGGTGGCGTCGTATTGACGATTGACGACAGTGAATGACCCTGTAATCGTGAGCACTCGCGGAGTGATGTTTGCCGTCGAGACCCCGTTGATCGTCGCAGATGGCAAAACATAGTTGGGTGCATCAACGCCTGACAGGGTCACGTTTGCAGATGACACAATTTTCCCATTCGAGACACTCTTTGAACTGAATGCAGCATCTCCGCTAACAGTGAAGACATCGCCGTTGATTCGGTTATCTGAGTAGGTCACCGAAGCTGTGTTGGTTCCGTCGTACACCTTGTTAACTGGTGTCACATTGACTGACAATGATCGTTGATTAATGGTGGCAGTTGCCGTAATGGTTGTGGCGTAGCTGTAATTGGTGGCATCAATGCCAGTCACCGCAATGCCAGAGACGGTCACAGTTTTGCCGGCCCCTGCCATCTTGTTCGCGAATGTTGCTGAGGTAAAGCTAATGGAAAGAACATTGCCTGCAACTCGATCATCTGCAATTGTGACGCTGGCTGACGTCGTTCTGTCGTACGTCTTATCGGATGCAGTTGCGGTGAGAGTGAGTGTGCGAAGTGTGATGTTTCCGGTTGTAGTGGTTGAGGTGTTGGGTGTGTAGTTGCTGGCATCGGTTCCGCTGAGCAAAATGCTTGAGGCCGTCACAGTTTTTGCATTTCCGACCGTCCTTGATGAGAATGTCGCTGTTCCAGTAACTGTGAAATCATCTCCTGCAAGTCGATTGTCTGCATAGGTAACAAGTGCCGTCGTTGTGCTGTCATACACCTTGTTGCTAGCGGTGATAGTGACGGCCAAGCTGCGTGCGTTGATATTTGCTGTGGTGGTGGCGGTGGTGTTGGGTGTGTAGTTGCCCGAGTCGGTTCCGGTGAGAGTGATGCTGGAAGCGGTGACGGTCTTTGCAAGCCCCACGTTCTTGTCGCTGAATGTAGATGTTCCTGAAACTGTGAATTGGTCTCCAGAGACGCGGTTATCGCTGTAAGTCACAGGTGCAGTGTCTGTGCTGTCATACGTCTTGTTAGTTGAAGTCACCGTGACTGACAACGTTCTTTGGTTAATGGTTGCAGTTGTTGTAATTGTGGTTGGGTACGAATAGTTGGCGGCATCAGTTCCCGCAACAGAGATTCCCGACACTGTGACTGTTTTATTGACACCCACAACTTTTGTAGCAAAAGTAGATGACGTATACGTGATTGAGAGGGCGTTTCCTGCCACACGATCATCGCTAATGGAGACCGTTGCATTTGTTGTGCGGTCGTATGTCCTATCTGTTGCGGTTGCCGTCAATGTCAGCGTTCGCAGTGTGATGTTCGCAGTCGTTGTGGCTGAGGCATTTGGCGTGTAGTTTCCGGCATCCGTTCCAGAGAGTGAGATACCACTGGCAGTCACCGTCTTGCTGGTGCCGACAGTCTTGGAAGTAAATGTTGCAGTACCACTGACGGTGAAGTCATCTCCAGCAACTCTCGTATCTGCGTATACAACAGTTGCGGCGGTCGTGCTGTCGTACACCTTGTTGCTGGCGGTGATGGTGACAGTCAGAGTTCTGGCCGTGATGTTTGCAGTCGTTGTGGCCGTGGTATTCGGGGTGTAGTTATTGGCATCGACACCAGAAAGAGAAATGCCAGTTGCAGTGACGGTCTTTCCCGTTCCAACGTTCTTGTCACTAAATGTGGGGGTTCCACTGACCGTGAAGACATCACTAGAGACTCGATTATCGCCGTATGTGACGGACACTGAATCTGTGGCGTCATACGTTCTGTTGCTTGCCGTAATGGTGATGTTGACAGTTCGTCGTGTGATGTCTGCCGTCGTTGTTGGCGATCCAGTGAGAGACAACGTGTAATTCAATGAGGTCGTGCCAGTTAGCGATGCAGAGGTCAGCGAAACGGCCTTATTTGTTGCAACAGTTTTGTTGGTGTATTGCGCTACCAACCCGGCGAGAGCAACTTTCGACGGGTTGTTTGCATCGCCTACGGGAACATTGAGCAGCGATAGAGCACTGCTATCGGTGATGGTGCTTGATGTCGTGCGGTCGTACATCTTTGTTGAAGCGACAATTAATGAGCCATCAATGGTGAGTGGTCGTTGTGTGATGTTGGCAGTGAATGTAGGTGAGGTGAGCGAATAGTTATCGGCATCGGCTCCGGTGAGTGAATACCCAGAGGTGGAGATGCCAATGTTTGTCCCCACAGTTGCTTGGGCGAAAGTGAATGTTGGTACACCTGTCAAGGAGGTGTCGTCACCCACTTGCACTTCTGATAGCCCGGTGCTGGCGGGCAGGGTGACCTGACTGGTGGCATCTGTCGTTGCGTCATACGGACGATTGGCAACTGTGAACGTTCCCGTCACTGTGAGATTTCGCTTGGTGATGTTGGCAGTAGTAGTCGCGGTGGTGTTATGCGCGTAGTTATTGGCATCCGCGCCAGAGAGTGCGATGCCGGTCGCAGTGACCGTCTTCCCATTGACTGCGGTTTTGTCGTCAAAGGTGGCAGTACCCGAAACGGTGAACAAGTCTCCATTGATTCTGTTATCTGCGTAGGACACCGATGCTGCAATGGCGGCGTTGTACACCTTGTTGCTGGCGGTGATGGTGACGGCAAGCGACTTTGCGGTGATGGTGGCGGTGGTCGTCGCCGTCGTGTTTTGCGTGTAGTTGGCTGCGTCTGTCCCAGAGATGGCGATGCTTGCCGCAGTCACTGTTTTTCCAGTTCCAACGTGCTTGTCGGCAAACGTGGGGGTTCCTGTGACCGTGAGGGAGTCGCCTGACACACGGTTGTCGGAGTACACAACGCTTGCGGTGGTGGTGCGGTCGTACACCTTGTCGCTGGCGGTAATGGTGACGGCAAGCGATTTTGCGGTGATGGTGGCGGTGGTCGTCGCAATCGTGTTGTAGGTGTAGTTGCCAGCATCGGTACCACTAATGGAAATTCCTGAAGCAGTAACTGTCTTGTTTGACGCCACCGTTTTGGTGGAAAATGTTGGTGTACCGGTCACTGTGAAGACGTCACCAGAGACGCGGTTGTCTGCGTATGCAACGCTGGCAGTGGTGTTGCCGTCGTACGTCTTGCCGCTGGCCGTGATGGTGACGGTGAGACTGCGTGCTGTGATATTGGCAGTTGCCGTCGCAGTGGTGTTCTGCGAGTAGTTACCAGAGGCTGCACCACTCAACGAAATTGAGTTTGCGGTAACAGTCTTTGATGTCCCAATCTCTTTGTCGGAGAATGTCGGAACGCCACTGATGGTCATCACGTCGCCCGATACACGGTTGTCTGTGTACACAACGCTGGCGGTGGTGTTTCCGTCGTATGTCTTGTTGCTGGCGTTGATTGTGACGTTGAGAGTGCGAGGTGTAATGGTCGCATAGGTAATGGGGGAGTTGTTCACCGACACTGCGTAGTTGCTGAGGTCAGCTCCGGTGAACTGGAACGATGTAAGTTCCACAATCTTGTTCACGCCAACATTTGCATCAGATCTAAAGCGTCCACGTGGGTTGGTGACTCCCACTAGGTCGTTTCCTTGAACGCCAACAAGTGTGAGATCTGCAATGTCGTATGAGGCGGTTCGTGTTCCGTCGTACACCTTGTTTTGTGCCTGAAGTGTTCCAGTTACTTCAAGTGGTCGCTGCTCAATATCGGCAGTCGATGTCGAGGTGAGGTTTTGTTGGTAATTGCCGGCATCTGTTCCAGTGATGGTGATGTTTGTGATGGAGACCGGTTTACCAAGAGCTGCAGTCTTCGTTGTGAACGCCGCGGTGCCTGTCACGGTGAAGACATCACCAGACACTCTGTCGTCACTGTAGACAGCGGTAGCGTTAACCGTTGCGTCGTACATCTTTGTATCAGCAACTGCGGTCACGTTCAAAGTACGAATCGTGATGTTTGCAGTCGTGGTCGTGCCGGTGTTTTGTGAATAGTTAGCGGCGTCGCTTCCGCTAATCGTGATACCAGTTGCGGTGACTGTCTTTGTGGTTCCGATGTTCTTGTTGTCGAAAGTCGATGTTCCACTCACCGTGAACAAGTCCCCGCCGACGCGATCGTCAATGTAAGTCACTGATGCACTGGTATTGCCGTCGTACACCTTGTTTGATGCCGTGATAGTCACGGCTAATGATCGTGTGGTGATGTTGGCTGTAGTGCTGGATGTGGTGTTCGGGGTGTAGTTGCCAGAATCCGTACCCGACAGCGTGATGCCACTGGTGGACACCGTCTTTCCCGTCCCCACTGTCTTGTTGGCAAATGCCGACGTTGCCGAGTAGTTGAAGGTGTCGCCCGAAACTCTGTTGTCGCTAAATGTCACTGTTGCTGCTGTCGTCCGGTCATAGACCTTGTTCACACCGGTTGTAGTGACAGTCAATGTTCGGCGTGTGATGTTTGCGGTATTTGTCGCAGTGGAGTTTGGGGTGTAGTTGCCTGAATCCGTCCCGGACAACGTGATGCCGCTTGCGGTAACAGTCTTCACGGTTCCCACGTTCTTATCTGAGAACGTCGCAGTTCCACTCACCGAGAAGGTGTCGCCTGAAATTCGAGTGTCTCCGTACGTCACCGACGCGACATCGTTTCCGTCGTATGTCTTGGACGTTGGCGTGATGGAAATAGTTACAGATCTTCGTGTGATATCGGCAGTGGTTGTTGGGGCACCGACAATGGACAAGGTGTAGTTGGTGGATGTTGACCCAGTGAGAGATGCGGTCGAGAGGGTGACAGTCTTTGCTGTCCCCACGTTCTTATCGGCGTACGATGCGACGAGAGATGTCAACGCCACCTTTGATGGTGTGTTTGCATCGCCTGCGGGGACATTTTGCAACAGCAACTGAGCAGAATCAGTAATGGTCGCTGTTACTCCTTTGTCGTACACCTTCGACGAAGAAACAGCTAATGCACCGCCGATTGTCAAGGGTCGTTGGGTGATGTTGGCAGCGAAGCTTGGTTGTGTGAGCGCGTAGTTGTTGCCATCTACTCCGGATACGGAATAACCAGTGGTTGAAATTCCAATTCCGGTACCCACGGTGGCCTGCGCGAAGGTAAACGTAGGAGTTCCCGTCAGTGCAGCGTCGTCGCCAGCTACAACATCAGACAGACCGGCACTCACTGGGAGTGTCACTTGCGCCGTTGCGTCGGTAGTGGCGTCGTACTGGCGGTTTGCAATCGTGAATGTTCCTGTCACGGTAAGGGGACGTTTTGTGATGTTGGCCGTCGATGTGGTGCTGGTGTTGTGGTCGTAGTTACCCGCATCGGTGTTTGTCACCGTGATCCCAGTTGCGGTCACGGTTTTTGACGTTCCGATGTTCTTGTCGCTAAAGGTTGCCGTAGAGCTGAAAGTCAGAGCATCGCCTGATACACGGTTATCGGTATATGTCACTACTGCAATATCGCTTGCGTTGTAGACCTTGCTAGATGGAGTGATTTCAATGGTGAGGGGTCGTTTTGTGATGTTGGCAGTTGTGGAGGCGGTGGTGTTTTGGGTGTAGTTACCAGCATCGGTACTGGACAATGAAATACCGCTTGCAGTAACAGTCTTCCCGTCGCCCACGTTCTTATCTGAGAATGTTGGCGTGCCGGTGATGACAAGAATGTCTCCAGAGATGCGGTTGTCGTTATATGTCACCGTTGCAGTCGTAGTACGGTCGTACACCTTGTTGGATGCCGTGATGGTGACAGTCAACGTGCGACGGTTGATGTTTGCCGTTGTTGTCGTGGAGGTGTTGGGTGAATAGTTGGAGGCATCAACACCAGAAAGCGAAATGCTGTTTGCAGTCACCGTCTTTGACAATCCATAGTTCTTATTTGAGAATGTTGCAACGCCACTCACTGTGATGTCGTCGCCCGACACTTTGTTATCGGCATACACGACAGATGCAGTCGCGTTTCCGTCATAGGTCTTGCTAGAAGCTGTAATAGTGACTGCAAGCGATCTCGCCAGAATAGACGCAGTTGCGGTTGCTGTTGTGTTGAATGAGTAGTTCGCTGAATCCACACCACTGATTGCCATGTTGGTGGCGGTCACAGTTTTGTTGGTCCCCACGTTTTTGTCTGCATATGTCGGAGTTCCACTGACGGCGAGAGTGTCTCCAGATATACGAGTGTCAGTGAAGGAAACTGATGCATTCATGGTTCCGTCATATGTTTTATTGCTGAGTGTGAATCCAAGTGTGATGGAGCGTTGGGTGATGTCAGCCGTCGTCGTGGGAGCACCAACGGTGGTGATGGTGTAATTGGATGCAGTGGTGCCAGTAAGAGCCGCAGTTGCAACGCTGACTATCTTGCCCGTTCCAACATTCTTGTTGTCGTACGTGGCGGTCAATGATGTCAGCGCAACCTTCGCAGCGTTGTTCGCGTCTCCTGCAGGAACATTGACCAGGGTGAGAAGTGATGTGTCAGTGATGGTGGCGGCCGTTGATCTGTTGTAGGTCTTCGTGCTTGTCACGCCCAATGTTCCGCCAATCGTGAGTGGGCGCTGCGTGATGTTTGCGGTGAAACTCGGGGGCGTTAACACGTAGTTGGCGGCGTCGGCCCCAATAACGGAATAGCCCGTTGTTGTAATTCCGATTCCATTGCCCACAGTTGCCTGAGCAAACGTGAATGTCGGAGTTCCGGACAATGTTGTGTCGTCACCAGCTTGCACATCTGATAGGCCAGCACTGACGGGCAGTGTGATTTGCGGAGTGGCGTCTGTGGTGGCGTCGTACTGACGGTTGGCAACGGTGAAGGTTCCGGTCACTGTCAAAGATCGACGAGTGATGTTTGCGGTTGTGCTGGCGGTGGTGTTCTGCGAATAGTTGGCCGCGTCAGTTCCCGACAGTGTGATGCCAGTCGCCGTGACGGTCTTTGCATCGCCGAAGTTCTTGGAGTCAAAGTTTGCGGTGCCACTGACAGTTAATTGATCTCCGGAGACACGATTGTCCGCATATGTCACCGAAGCCACAGTCAATGCGTTGTAGATCTTGTTTGTTGCGGTGATGGTGACATTGAGGGTTCGCAGCGTGATGTTTGCAGTGGCGGTTGGTGCACCCACAGTGCTGAGCACATAGTTCGAAACTGAAGTTCCAGTGATGCTGGCGCTAGAGAGCGACACGGTCTTTGCATCGCCAACCGTTTTGTTTGCGTATTGAGCAACAAGACTAGTGAGTGCAAGCCGCGTTGCATTTCCTGCGTCAATGGAGGCAACGTTTACAAGTGTGAGCGCTGCCGTGTTGGTAATGCTGATTGATGTTGCGGAGTCGTAGGTCTTGGTTGATGGAACTACCAACGAACCTCCGATAGTCACCGTGCGTGTAGTGATATTGGATGACAGAGTCAATTGGGTCAACGTGTAGTTCGATGCATCGTCTCCGGTGATGGAGTACCCAGAACCGGTGATGGAAATTGCTGTGCCAACATTTGCGTTGTTGTACGTGAAGACGGGAGTTCCAGTCAATACGACATTGTCTGCCACTTGAATCGGAGTAATTCCTGGACTGGCTGGAACCGACACATTGCCGGTTGCATCAGTTGTTCCGTCGTAGATGCGATTGGACGCGGTAAATGTTCCCGTAATGGTCAGTGTTCGCGTACTAATTGACGCTGTTGTTGTTGCTGTTGTATTTCCCAAAACATAATTGTTGGAACTTGCGCCACTAATGGCGATACCTGTTGCGGTGATGGTCTTGCCAGTTGCGGCTGACTTATTGGCGTAAGTGGCAGTTCCTGTGATGGTGAGAGTGTCGGCGGCGACCTTGTCGCTCGCATACGTCACTGAAGCAGTGGTAGACGCGTCGTACGTTTTCCCGCCGCCACTAATGGTCACAGTCAGAGTTCTCACGGTGACATTTGCGGTTGTGGTCGCAGAAGTGTTTGGTGTGTAGTTCGAGGCGTCAGTGCCAGAGAGGGAAATGCTGGTAGCTGTGACGGTTTTTCCCGTTCCAACTGTGGCGGAATCAAAGGTGGGAGTTCCACTCGCGGTGAAAGAGTCGCCACTAATTCGATCGTCTGTGTACGTAACAGACGCAGCGGTTGATCCGTTGTACACCTTGTTGGTGGCTGTGATGGTGACAACGAGAGGTTTTGCGGTGATGTTCGCGGTTGTTGTCGCTGTGGTGTTCGCAGTGTAGTTTGCGGCATCGGTACCGGTGACCGAGATGCCTGTTGCATTGACAGTCCTTGATGTTCCCGCTGCTTTGCTGGCAAATGAAGCAGTACCTGTGATGGTGAGGGTATCGCTCGCAACTTTGTTACTGCCGTACGTCACCGACACAGTTGTTCCGGCGTCATACACCTTGTTGGAAGCGGTGATGGTGACAGTCAGCGACCGCTGAGTGATATTTGCTGTTGTTGTTGCGGTGGTGTTTGCGGTGTAGTTCCCTGCATCTGTTCCAGAAATAGAAATGCCAGACACCGACACTGTCTTGTTTACTTCAACAATCTTCGTGGCATATGTTGCTGACGTGTAAGCCAATGTGACTGTGTCTGCACCAAGCTTGTCGCTCGCTAATGTGACGGTTGCTGTAGTTAGGCCGTCGTAGGTTTTGTTGACGCCTGTTGCCGTGACGGTCAACGTTCGTGCGGTGATGTTGGCAGTAGCGGTTGGGGATCCTGTAAGGCTTAACGAGTAGTTGGCGGCTGACGTGCCAGACAATGATGCGGATGTCAGTGAGACAGCTTTGGACGTACCAACTGTCTTTGTTGCGTACTGCGCAACGGGCGACGCAAGTGCCAACTTTGATGCGTTGCCTGAATCGCCAGCTGGAACATTGGACAACGTGAGGAGACCAGAGTTGACGAATGTTGCGGTGAGTGCGCCGTCGTACACCTTGGTAGATGCAACAGACAACGTTCCGCTCACGGTGATTGTGCGAGCCGTGATATTTGCTGACAGAACGGGCAGGGTCAATGTGTAGTTAGCAGCATCGGCGCCGGCGAGTGAATAGCCGCTCGTGGTGATGGAGAGTGTGATGCCGATTCCGGCTTGAGAAAATGCAAATGATGGCGTTCCAGAGAGCGAAACGGAATCAGTTCCTTGAATTGTTGCAAGCGTTGGTGACGCGGGCGTCGTTACTGTCGCTGTTGTGGTGGCGTCGTAAAACTTGTTTGAGGACGTAAAGGTGCCCGTGATGGTGAGGGCACGTTGTGAGATCGTTGCTGTTGTTGTTGCACTTGTATTTGGCGTGTAGTTAGCGGAGTCCGTTCCGGAGACTGTGATTCCAGTTGCAGTAATGGTTTTGTTTGCTGCTGCTGTCTTGTCGGCGTAGGTGGCTGTTCCGGACACAGTGAGAAGATCACCAGAAATACGGTCGTCTGTGTATGTCACTGATGCTGACGTGTTCGCGTTGTATGTCTTTCCACCACCGGTGATTCCAACAAGCAGAGCACGTTGGGAGATTGTTGCTGTAGTTGTAGCACTTGTGTTTTGTAGTGAGTAGTTGCTCGCATCTGTTCCGGAGACTGTGATTCCAGTTGCAGTGATGGTTTTGTTTGTTGTTGCTGTCTTGTCGGCGTAGGTGGCTGTTCCGGACACAGTGAGAAGATCACCAGAAATACGGTTGTCGGTGTACGTCACTGTGGCAGCCGTGGTTCGGTCATATGTTTTGCCGCCTCCCGTGATGCCGATAGTGAGGGGGCGCGTCGAGATATTTGCTGTCACAGTCGCTGTGGTGTTGTACGTGTAGTTGGCAGCATCGGTACCAGAAACGGAGATTCCTGTGGCTGTGATGGTTTTGGTGGAGCCCACAGCTTTCGTTGCGTACGTGGCAGTTCCCGTGATTGTGATGTTGTCTCCGGACAGGCGGTTGTCGGTGTAGGTCACAGTGGCGGATGTATTTCCGTCGTAGGTCTTGCCGCCACCACTGATGCCAATGGTGAGAGTTCTCAGGGTGATGTTCGCAGTGGTGGTGGTGCTGGTGTTGTGCGTGTAGTTAGCGGCGTCTGTTCCAGAAATTGTGATACCAGTTGCTGTCACCGTCTTTGATGTACCAACGGCTTTTGAATCAAATGTTGCGGTTCCGCTGACTGTAAATAAGTCGCCAGAAATTCTGTCGTCAAGGTAAGTGACGCTTGCTGTTGCATTCCCGTCGTATTGTTTGTTGGTTGCCGTGATTGTGACAGCAAGCGCCTTGGCAGTGATGTTTGCGGTGGCCGTTGGCGCGCCACTCAGCGACACGGTGTAGTTGAATCTCGCAGAACCGGAAAGGGTGGCCGAGGTAACAGACACCGTCTTTGAGGTGCCGACATTTTTGTTTGCGTACTGAGCAACGATGTTTGTGAGCGAGAGGTTCGAAAGTTCGGCGGATACTGCGTTGACAAGTGTTAACGCTCCAGTATTGGAAATTGTTGCACCTGATGTTCCGTCGTACACGCGAGTGGACGGAACTTGGAGTGTTCCGCCAATGGTGAGAGTACGTGCGGTGACATTTGCCGTCGCGGTGGCGTTACTTGGGAACGTGTAGTTATCCGCATCAGCACCATCGCCAGATATTCCAGAAATGTTGATGGTGAGACCTGTGCCGATACCTACCTGTGTGAATTGAGATGTCGTGGCACTAATAGTTCCAAGAACATCTCCCACGACACGAGTGTCGCTAGCAACTGTGAATGTCGCAGTCGCTGTCCCGTCGTACGTCTTATTGACACCTGCGAATGTGATGCTGAGGGAGCGCTTCATAATCTCTCCCACCAACGATGGTTGAGTGAGCAAATAGTTGCTTGCAGTGGTTCCGCTGAGGCCGTAAGAGAGGCTTGGTGTTACTGGGATATTCGTACCCACTGAATCTTGTGTGTAGGTGAACGTTGGCGATCCCGAAATGGTGATGCTGTCGCCACTCAGAATTCCATTCAACGTTGGAGTTCCCATTGCAGTGGCAGTTGTTGTGCTGTCGTAGGTCTTGCTAAATGATGGAGGAGTGATGGTGACGCTCTGTTGTGCAATGGTGGCTGTCGTCGTGGGTGCACCTGACAACGTGATGTAGTAATTCCCAGCTTGCGCTCCGGTCAAAGTTGACGATGTAGAAAGACTCACCGTCTTGCCGACTCCAGCGTTTGCATTTGCGAATATCACTACCGGCACCAATGTCACCGTGTCGCCATCAAGAACATCAATTAATCCAGGGGTTAAAGAGTCGGTCGCAATCGTCGCAGAATTTGATCTGTCGTACGTCTTATTGTTTGCTGTAAAACTTCCGCGAATAGAAAACGCACGTTGCTGCACTGTGATGGCAATCATGGTGCTCGTTGATTCGCCACTTTGTGCTGTGGCGACAACATTCATTTGATAATTACCTGCATTGGGGCCGTTGTTAATTTGGTACAGCGTCAAGGTTGCGCCGGTGTCTGACGCATTCGAGAAAACGGCAGACACGTTGCTTGGCACATTTGTCGTTGTCCACGAAATTGGGCCAGTCGCACTTTCAAGATCTGCAGTGAGGTCAAATGACGTGTCATCCCAAATTCCGTAGGACAGGACAACGTTGGTGTTCGTTTGATTAGTGATGACGAGTGCATAAAGAGTTGATGCACCCGTAACGATGAAGATCAACAGCCCAAACAGTGCCAAGACTTTTCGGAGAGAGACGCGCGCCCATCGACTCCTTGCAAAATACCCCTTAGTAAGAGGTGCCTCCGTATCCACGAAGAGAGGATATAGATGAATGTCCAACTCTGCTTTGGTGCCTGCAAACAGAGGACTTTGGGAAACTTACATCGATGTCATTTGAATGTGATGACAGAGTCCACCACTCCGGTCACCAGAAGAGCTCACAACGCATGAACAGAAGCACTCTTCTGCATCGCCGGTGCCACCGCCTCCTGTTGGCTAGTTAGTCTCGCCATATGAGGATTGGTGTACTGACTGGTGGCGGAGATTGTCCAGGTCTGAACGCTGTGATTCGTGCGGTAACTCGTAAAGCGATCAACGATTTCGGCGATTCCGTCGTTGGGTTTCTTGATGCATGGGATGGCGTGCTTGAGAAACGCTCCACCGAACTGACAGTTGCTCGACTCGCGGGCATCTTGCCTCGTGGCGGCACGATTCTCGGTACACGGCGCGGTAGTCCGTACGACTTGCCCGATGGTCCCGCACAGGTCAAACAAAATCTCGCCGACATGGGCGTTGATGCATTGATTGTCATCGGTGGCAATGGTTCATTGTGGGTCGCATCACACTTGAACGAAGATGTCGGTATTCCAATCGTTGGTGTTCCAAAAACAATCGACAACGACATTGCTGAAACAGACGTGTGTTTCGGTTTCCACACTGCAGTGCAAATTGCAACAGATGCAATTGATCGTTTGCACACCACCGCAGAAAGTCATGACCGCGTCATGGTGGTGGAAGTCATGGGACGTGACACGGGGTGGATCGCAACGTATGCCGGTATTGCTGGTGGCGCCACTGCAATTCTCATTCCCGAACGCCCTTTCGACATCGACGACATCGCAAATGAAGTGAAGCGAAAGCATTCACGTGGTCGGTATGCATCCATTGTTGTCGTGGCCGAAGGTGCAATGCCGAAAGAGGGCACAATGCCTGAGCCTCGCTACGACCTAGATCCGTTTGGCCGACCACGGCTCGGTGGCATCAGTGTGGAAGTTGCTCACGCAATCGAAGAGCGCACTGGCTTTGAAACTCGAGTGGTGCAGATTGGTCATGTGCAACGCGGTGGAACGCCGAATGCATTTGATCGTGTCTTGTCAACACGTTTGGGTATTGCAGCTGTTGAAGCACTGCACGCCGGTGAATGCAGCACCATGGTGGGTGTGCGAAACGAGCAGATTGTCCACGTGCCACTATCCGAGGTGGTGGGCAAAACTCGCCACGTCGACTTGTCGCTGTACGACGATGTTGCCACCGTGTTCTTTGGCTAACTGCTCGCGAGTAGCCACCAGGGAAGAGTCTTAGCGACGCTTTCCTTGCTGTTTGGCCTTCTTTGCAGCCTCTGCTGCTTTACGAGCCTTGCGTGCTTCACGCTTTGCAGCCTGTTCCGCTTCGTCCTTTTCAAGCACGCCCATGTTGGCAACAGCTGATTGCACTGCGAAGCGCTCGTCAGCGGCAACAAGTTGACGGAAACCCTTGAGTGAACGTGAGTACTGGATCACCATGAGGTGAACGGCATCGAGGCCAAACTTCTCAATTGCTTTTGGAAGAAGATCATTCAATTCTTCAAGAGTGGGGTCTTCAGAAGAATCACCCAACTGTTCAATCGACCACTGTGTGCATGGTTCAGCAAGGATGACGCCACTGTCATGAGCAACGCGACGCTTAGCGATGCCATCACGGATTTGTGCGCCAAGTGATGCTTGATCTTCGAATGCACCGTCGGAGAGTCCCACAAGACGAGCAAAGGCATCTTTGAGTTCACCCTCCAAAGCGGAAGCAAGTGTGGCGATGGTGGAGTCCTCGAGATTCTCGATTGCTGCTGTGTAGCGGCGGTCGAGGAGGAAGCGGTCCTTGTCGTCGTTCATGAGGGGCCTTTCAGAAGTACGTTGCAAGGCTAATTGGTTACGTGGTCATCGAGACAACGCTTGCAGCTCAAGAACACGAACTTTCATGGGTAATCCGGTGGTGATGCTGGGGAGAGAGCCACGAAGACCGAGGCTGGAACGCCATGTCACCTTCCATCTGATTGACATTTTCGTGTTGTACGTCCGCACTGATTGTGTGTGCGATGCCGATCGGTAGGTGTACATGCATGGTGTTGATGCTGAGTCACCCACTGATGGTGTCCATTCACGACCAGGCCCGGTGCACGATGCGGGTGCTGATCCATTGCCCGGGGAATAGAGCAATGTGTTTGGTGTTGCAGTGGTCGTCACAGAAATAGGACCTCCTGGAGTTTGTATCCATGCGGTGACACTGATGGGCTTCCACACAAGTTTGGGAACCCAAAACCACGTACCAACACCGACAACCATGCGATTCGCTGGTGGTGATGTACGCATCAACAATGTGGGGACGAGTCGTGAGACTTTGCTCGCAGCCGTTTCTGCAACTCGTGTGGGTGCATCGGTACGAATCCATTGATATCCCACAATCTTGTTGCCGCATGCTTTGTAGAACAGGGTCTCTTGTGTTGTTGTGGCGTCACTGTTTTGCACCGTTAATGGATCAATACCACTGACTGTTTCCCACACGCACCCGTCACTTTTCGGTGGCGCATCAAAACGAACTTGAGCTTCGATGGCATCACCGTTTGTACTGCCAGAGCCAGAACCCTGCGCCCAGACGGTGGGTGAGTGGTGAAGAGGAATCACCACAAAAAATGCGGCAAAGGAAACGAGGAATGGAAAGGCTCGGAAATGGGTTGGTTTCATGGTGAATCTCCTGTGTTGTTGGCCTGTATTGCGGGCGGGGATTGTGCCGAACATTGGGATGAATGTGCAGTCGGGTGTCCCGCGTGTGGGAGATGTGTACGCCGATAGCATGTCTAGACCCCGAAAACGGGTGGTTTTTAGCGAAAGCGATTGGCGTCCATGACCCAACAGCATCCCGAGATGGCAGAAGAGCAGGCCTACATCGTTTTCGCGTATGAATGTCTCGAAGCCAGCAAAACCGGAGCGATGAAAATCCGTGAGCTCACGTCGTCAGGTCCTGGTGGCACATTTCAAGCGCGGCTTGAGCGCAACGTATTTGACGAAAACCTGGTGCACCGTCTTGAGCAATTAGAGCTCGGTGATGCAGCTTTAGTTTTTGGCCGTATTGATCGCACAGCAGATGAAGGCGATGAGATTGAAGCGTTCCACATCGGACGTCTTGCTGTTGCAGATGCAAACCGTGAACCAGTTGTTGTCGACTGGCGTGCACCTGTTGCAGAGCCGTTCTATCGGGCAACCGGTCGTGAGCCGATGGGGTTGTTGCGTCGTCGTCACTTCGTTGTTGAGTCCGCACGTCTCTTGGCGTTAGAAGACGAACTCTTTGGTGAAGGTCATCTTGGCATTGGCCATGATGAAGGCTTAGGCGGCGAAGATCCTCGTCAAGGTTTGCGCGGATACAGCACATTGCTCACTGCACTGGGCAAGAGCCGTACTGGTCAACTCGGCGACATCGTTGCGACCATTCAGTCTGAACAAGACGAAATCATTCGTTCACCGCAAGGTGGAGTGTTGGTGGTGCAGGGTGGTCCGGGTACGGGCAAGACAGTTGTTGCGCTACACCGCGCCGCGTACTTGCTGTACACACATCGTTTCCCTCTCGAAGATCAAGGCGTGTTGGTCATTGGCCCAAACCGCATCTTCCTGCGCTACATCGAACGTGTGTTGCCTTCCTTGGGTGAAGCTGGTGTTGAACAAGTGATCTTGGCGGACCTCATTCCCGATGCAACTTTCGGTGGTCGTGAATCATCAGATATTGCACGTGTGAAGGGCCAAAAGAAGATTGCTCGCGTCATCGACAAAGCAATCACTGATCGTGAGCGTCCATTGCGTGAAGACGTGGTGCTTCCCTATGGCACCGGATACGCACGATTGCGCGTTGAAGAGTCGGTCAACATTGTGAAGGCTGCGCGTCGTCGTTTCCATCGCCATAACGCAGGGCGTCGTTTCGTCGAGAACGAAGTGTGGTCGGCGATGGCTGCCACCGTTCGTAGCGGTGCGGAAGCCGAAGATGTACGCGAATCATTGCGCGAACTGCCAGAAATGCGCGCTGTGTTCGAGCGCATGTGGCCGTTGTTGACACCCACACAATTACTGCATGATTTGTTTGGCTCAAAGGCACTTCTCAAACTTGCGGCCCAGGGCATTCTTCCTGAATCTGAATATCTATTGTTGCATCGCGAACGTTCAGAATCAGTCGCCGATGTTCGTTGGACAACTGCTGATGCTGCATTGCTCGATGAGGCCCGTCACTTGTTAGGGCCCAAGCCTCGCCGGAACGGCAAGATCGATGATGCTGATGAGATTCGTACGTATGGCCACATCGTGGTCGACGAAGTGCAAGACCTCACACCAATGCAATTGCGTATGGTCACCCGCCGCTCACTCAGTGGTTCAATGACTGTGGTGGGCGACATCGCTCAGGCAACGGGGCCATTGGCTGCCAATGACTGGAACGATGTGTTGGAACATCTTCCAACAAAGAAAGACCCCCGCGTTGTGGGTCTCTCTGTTGGCTATCGCATCCCTGCGCAGATTATGGAACTTGCCGACAAAGTGATGTTGGCGGCAACACCCGGATTGCGTGCACCACGCAGTGTGCGTGAAGGTGATGAAGGCCCCGCAATCATTCCTGTTGCAGCCGGGGCATCGCTTGTTGACGCTGTTGTCGCATGCGCTGCTGATGTCACTGCTCGTGGTGGCGGTCGTGCAGCAATCATTTGTGCAGAAGATTCCATCGAGGAAATCTCCAACGCTTTGAACACAGCTGGTATCAAACATGGTCTGGCACGTGCTGCGGGATTAGATCAAGACTTGTCCATCGTTCCTGCCACCATGGCAAAAGGCTTAGAACTTGACGATGTGATTGTGGTGGAGCCTGCAGCAGTTGTCGCAGAAGACCCGCAAGGTCTGCGTTTGCTGTACGTGACGCTCACGCGCTCAACACGCAGCTTGTCAATCGTGCACCAGCAGCCATTGCCGAATGCAATGCTGTAACTCAGTTATTCAGCACAGCTTTCATAAGCGTTACTGAAGATGGGGAATTCGTCAGCACCAGCGCCATCTCTGATCTCAGTTTCGATTGCCGTGAATCGTTCGAATGAAACCTGATCGGCGATGTAGTCAAAGACACATTGACACGTTGTGGTGTCTCCGCCGTTAGCGACACAACTGTTGACAAAAGTTGTTTGAACCTCAGAGGGGTATTCAGAACTGTAGAAACCCGCATCGGCTTCGGGGACAATGGTTTCCGAGACGGTGCTGGCAGAACTTCCGCACCCAGCAAACAAAATGATTGCTCCGACAAGAGCTGACCGAACCAGAAACTTCTTCATTGCAGAAGTATGGCAGGTGCTAACTACTGCAGAAGTGTGGGGGCTGATTCCATGATCAGCGCGAGGTACCGCACGGCTTTGTCGGCGTCAGCGGGGCGAGTGCGCTTCACAGAAACGTTCACGAAGTTCACAATCTTGCTGACATCTTCCACAAGGTCAACGCCGGATTCTTGAAGCTGTGGCTCCAGCACCTTCCAGATCGCATTTGTTTCAGCCACTGCGCGATTCTTCGTCGCGCTGTCTTTGTCGACAATTGCTTGGCCAAGTCCCTGAATAACAGTCCCGAGTTGCTCTAAGAGTTCCAGCGATGTTCCCGACGGTGTGGGGATTGTCGTTGATGTTGTAACACCGGGAAGTGTGGTGGTCGTGGTGAGAATCTGCGTCGAGCATGAGCTCACAGAAACAGCAAGAAGACCAATTGTCAGAAGGCGGGCTGAGTTCTTCATCGTGGGGCTCCGATGTGTTGTGAGAGTTAGACAGTGACGAGGATTCGCTCGGTGGCGAACTTTTCGACAGTGATGTCTGTGCCATGAACGGTAACGGTCATGTCGCCTGCTGCGGTTGTGGCGCCGATTACACCACTCATACCAGGCATGAGGTTTGTCTTCTCGAGAAACTCAAGCATTCCCGGGGAAAACTCAAGTTCTTCAGGAATGCGCGACACGATGAAGTGCTGTCCTTCGGTGAGGCTCTTCAATTTCGTGGCAACGGGGGGAACATACCCAGACCCAGGGATGGGATTGCCGTGTGGGCAAGTAGTGGGGTTGCCCAACTTGATACGCATGGCGTCTTCGACGGCATCGGACATCACGTGTTCCCAACGACCCGCTTCACGGTGTGCCAAGGCCCACGACAGACCCAAGATGTCGGTCATGAAACGTTCTGCAAGACGATGACGGCGAACCACACGTTGCGCAAGTACTTCACCATCGTCGGTGAGAGTGATGTGCCCGTCGTTCACGACAATGAGGCCTTCTTCGAGAAGACGCTTGATCATTTCTGATACGGAAGGCCGCGACACACGGAGGCGGTCAGCGATACGCGCTTGAATAACTTCGAGATTGTCCTCGCGTAATTCGAAGATGCATTCGCAATACTCCTCAAACGCTGGGTGGTGCTCTCCGGGATTCGGCATGGCGTAATTCTAATGCTGACCGATGGAGCGCAATCCGCCCCATGCCATGACTGCGAGACTGCGGCCGAGAGAATCGGGCTGGAAGGGCTTGCCCGACTTAATGACCTGTCGACTCACAGCTTCCGCCATACCCACAATGCCGATGGCAAAGGCGTAAAGGTCTTCTTGGGCAACGTTGACCGCAATGAACGGCGAGATGGCTCGAGCAGCGCCTTCTTCAAATTCGCTCACGATGTCTTCGAACTCATCATCAACTCGAGCGGAGCTTTCAAACAACAAAGCAAATGCATCGCGGTTCTTGTCGACCCACGTGAAGTAGGCGATCATGCCTTGCTCGACTTGCACACGTGGCTCACCCGAAGAAGAGATGGATGTAGTCACGCTCGAGAGAAGATCTTCGCCGACGTCTTTGAGCAGTTCGAGATAGAGAGCGCGCTTTGAATCGAAGTATTGGTACACGACGGGCTTTGTGATGTTGAGAGCATCAGCAATGCCGTTCATCGATGTCGCGTGATAACCGGCGGTGGAGAACGCCTTGAGTGCTACGTCGAGAATTTGACGACGACGATCTGTGGACACCGCTTAGAGACCGTTCTCAATGTCTTCGCGCTCAGCAGCCTTCACTGCATGACCAATCACGATGGATGGTGCGAGGAGAATGGAACCAATAATGAGACACACAATCACGAACGTGACGAGTGGTCCCTTGAAGCCGAAGGCATATGCCATGACAAAACTGCTGATGGCGAGTGCATAGAAGAGATAGCCGATGCGGTTAGCCAACAAGTTGAGGTGGGCGACTCGTTCGCGTCGCGCTCTCACAGGGTCATGCTGAGGGCTATTCATCTCCTAAAGGGTAGGCGAATGCCTCGAGATTCAACCAGCGGTTACAGATTCGTGGGCAGCAATCGTGTGAGATAGCCAAAGAACAGGAACAAAGTCGGCAAAAACACAACAGCAGCCACGGGGTAGACAATGACCGCGCGCCATTTCTTTCCGGCCCACCAGCGGGCAATGCCAGCAATCGCAATCAGTAGGAATGCAAACAGAATCACCATCGGCCATGCAGATGGATCATGGAACCAGCCTTCAGAGAGAACAACTTCTGGCTCATCTGTTTCGGCGACGAACACAGTGGGCTTTTGCGGAGCAATCTCTTTCACAAGCTCGGCTGAAATGATCATGCGATTTTCTGATGTCCACTTTGGATGGCATGTGACAAGAGTGAGAATGGCGCGAGCGGGATCGACGGTGCGAATCACATCGACATCAGTTGCTTGCACAATGGTGGGCGGGCCTGTCACGAGATACACGAATTCACCGCGTGATGTCTGCAACACGATGCGGTCGCCTTCAACAAGTTCGTTGACGCGTCCAAACGGTGCACCGAAGGTTGTGCGATGTCCTGCAAGAGACACGTTGCCCAATTGGCCGGGGAGCGGTGAGCCAGCAAAGAGCCCTGGACCTTTTTCCAGTTCTTTGTATCCCACGCCAGCAACGACGAACTTGTCGACGTTGATTTTGTCGATGACGATCTGGGCAACAACGTCGCCTTTTGCAGGGGCAGGGGGAAGTGTCGTGGTGGTCGGCGCATCTGTTGATGACGCAGCAATTGTGGTCTTGGTGACGAATTGCGATTTGAGTTTGTTCTGTGCCTGGCGTTCAGCAAGGCCCGTACCCCACAACTGATACGCCACAAAGAGAAGAAGGAGAACGCCAGCGGAAATGAGGGTCTTGCCCACGAGGTCAAGACCGGAATTGATGCGCTGCTGGCGCTTCAGTGCCTTGATATCCGTGGAATCCATACAGAACTGACCCTACTGGCGCGTTGTTGTCTCGCTCTGGTGTTCACTAGCGTGGCGGGCGCATGGAAACCGTCATTGAACTCAAAGGAGTAGTGGCGGTGCTGGGTTCTTTCCCTGCGCTGGCGGGCGTGAGCCTCAGTGTGCAGCGCGGCGAAATTCTTTTGCTGCAAGGGCCAAACGGCGCGGGCAAAACCTCACTGTTGCGTGTGTGCGCAGGCTTGATGCCCATCGAGCGCGGCACGGGGAGCATCTTGGGTATCGACCTTGCGACGAATAGACAGGACATTCGTACGCGTGTCGGTTTGCTGGGTCACACGAATGGTTTGTATCTCGATCTCACAGTCGAGCAGAACATTCAGTTCTGGGCATCGACGGTTGGCGCTTCACAAGAAGAAGTCGCAAACGCTATGAGCACCATGCGCGTTGATGGTCGTTTAGCGAAAGTGAAAGCAGGGCAGTTGTCGGCCGGGCAACGTCGTCGTACGGCATTGGCCAGTCTCATAGTGCGTCGCGCAGAGATTTGGTTGCTCGATGAGCCACACGCGGGGCTCGATGCTGCGGGTCGCGATGAACTTGATGCGTTGTTGCGCAATGCGGTTGCAGCAGGCGCAACAGTGGTGTTGGCAAGTCATGAAAGTGAACGCGCTGCAGGTTTGGCAACGCGCACTGTGACTGTTGATGGCGGTGGTGCGCGATGAGTACGTTCGAACAACGTCGTCGTGTGGCATTTGCTGTTGCGCGCAAAGATCTCACCATTGAATGGAACAGTCGCATTCTTGTGAATCAAGTGGCACCGTTCGCCGCCATCATCATGGTGTTGTTTGCGTTCGCCCTCGACAACGAAGGCATCTTGCAACGCGTGGCACCGGGTCTCGTGTGGTTGGCAACGTTGTTCTCGATGTTGGTTGTCATTCAACGCACATTTGCAGTTGAGTCGGCTGATGGTGCACTTGATGCATTGCGCGTCGCAGGTGTTGACCCGTCGGCGATCTTCATCGGCAAGTCATTGGCGCTCATGGTGCAGTTGTTTGCGCTCGAGTTGTTGCTCGTGGGCACAGCAGTTGTGCTCTACGGGGTGGAAATGAGCCTTGTGGGGTTCGCCGAGGCGATTGTCACACTGCTCACTGCCACGGTCGGACTTGCCTGCGTGGGCACCTTGTATGGCGGACTCGCCGCTGGTGCACGAGGACGAGAGACCCTGTTGCCACTTTTGTTGTTGCCGGTGGTTGCCCCTGTCCTTATTGGGGCAACGCGCGCCACCGAGGCTGCTTTTGGCAGTGGCGGCGCCCAGGTGTCAGAGGGCTGGCCCTGGATTCTGCTGCTGGCGGTCTTTGCTGTGATCTTCGCCGTGGTGGGTTCTGTGGCATTTGGCCCTCTCGTCGACGAGTAGCCGATTTCCCTCGGGGGGTTTGGCAGGTAAGACTTGGGGCGTGAATTCTGCTGTTGCCTCCCCACGCGGAACCGGAACTCGAAACACCCGCATTCTCGGGATCCTCACAATTGCCTCGATGGCATTTCTTGCTCTCTTGGGTCTCGTTTTTTCCGCTGAAGACAGAGACCAGGGCAGCTCCGTTCGCATTATGTACGTGCACGTGCCGTCTATCTGGGTGGCCTACATCGCCTTCGGAATGACAGCTGCGTGTTCCGCGATTTATCTCTCATCGCGCAACCGTTCTCTCATTTGGGATCGCTTCGCTGGCGCAGCAGGCGAGATTGGCGTTCTCTTCGTTGCGGTTTCTTTGGTGACCGGCAGTTTGTGGGGCCGCCTGAGTTGGGGCACCTACTGGGTATGGGATGCACGACTTACCAGTACCGCGTTCCTCTTTATTACCTATCTCGGTTACTTGGCTGTGCGCCGTTTAGGTGGCACACATCGCCAGCGCGCGCGTCGTTCTGCCGTTCTTGCACTCCTCGCGATTCTTGAAATTCCGCTCGTGCACTTCAGCGTGCGTTTGTGGCGCTCGTTGCATCAAGAAGCCACTGTTGCAACGGGTGGCACCGATGTGCACATGGACGGCCTGATGCTGTTCTCGCTCTTCTTCGGTTTGATTTCGTTCACCTTGCTGTTCTTATGGCTTGTGATTCATCGTCAGCGCTCTTTGGCGTTGGAAGATGCAATGGAGAATCGTGGTCTTGATGCAGCAATCGAAGCGCGACGTGAAGAGGCAGTGAGCTAATGGAAGACGCAAGTTTCATCATCGGCAGTTGGGTTCTCACCTTCGTTGCAATCGGTGCGTATGCAGCTTTCGTGATTCGTCGCGGACGTGAGTTGTCTCGCAATGCAACATCCGAGGAAATGCCGTGGACCTGACACCTCGCACTTCGGGTGATGCTGCGTCACCTGCGAAGAAGAAGCGCAAGTGGGCACCGATTGCATTCATTGTTGTTGCACTCATTGCTGGTGGCGTGGTTGTTACTCAGTTTCTTACGACTGCCATTGACTACTACTGCAATGTGGACGAAGTGGGTTCTCGAGAAGGATGCACCGATGATCGTCGTGTGCGTGTGCAGGGCATTGTGGAGCAGTACTCCGTCAAGAGTGTGGACGGCTCCACTGAGTTCTCTATGACGTTCAATGCAAAAAAGATTTCCGTGAAGTACCTCGGCGATCCGGGCGGCGTGTTCCAAGAATGCATTCCTGTGGTCGCGCATGGTCGCGTGGTGAATGGTGTGCTGGAGAGCGATCGCATCGAAGTGAAGCACAGCAATCAATATGTCGAGAAGAACGAAACTCGTCTCGACGAAGCAAATAATGAGGCAGCCGCATGTTCGGTGTCGGAGGGATAGGCGGCCCACTCGGACGCGCCTCCTTAATTGTGGGGCTCGTTGCCGCAGTCTTCGGCATGTTTGCCGCCATCTCCGGCACCCGCAGTAACGACGCACGAGTTCTTCGTCTTGTGCCGCGGTTTGCATACCTTGCTTGTGCCGGTGCAATTGGCGCTTTCGTCGCAATGGAGATTGCACTTATCAATCGCGACTTCACCTTGGAGTACGTACAAAAGGTGGGCTCAAAGAGCACGCCGGCGCTGTACAACTTCACCGCAATCTGGAGCGCTCTTGAAGGCTCCATTTTGTTGTGGGTGTTAACACTCACTGGTCTTTCTGTTGGTGTGGTGGTGAAGTACCGCAAGAAGATGAACGACCCCATGGTGGGTTGGGCGATGGCCACGATGTTCTTCGTCACCATTTTCTTCTTCCTTCTCACACTGGGCCCCGCGAACCCGTTTGTTCTTGGGGCACCTGGCGTTTTTGATGGCCCTGGCCCTAACCCGTTGTTGCAGAACCACGTGCTGGTGGTGTTCCATCCGCCGATTCTGTATCTCGGGTATGTCGGCATGACAGTGCCATTCGCATTCGCCATGGGTGCGCTCATCACGGGTCGCGTGGGTGAAGGTTGGCTTGTTGAAACTCGCCGCTGGGCTCTCATTTCGTGGGGCTTCCTTACACTCGGCATCATCCTTGGTTCGTGGTGGAGCTACGAAGTGTTGGGCTGGAGCGGCGTGTGGGCATGGGACCCAGTGGAGAACGCATCGTTCATCCCGTGGTTAACAGCGACTGCATACATTCACTCGGTGTTGGTGCAAGAACGTCGCGGCATGTTGCGCGTGTGGAACTTGTCGTTGTTGGTGGCCACATTCAGTCTCACCATTCTCGGAACATTCCTCACACGTTCAGGCATCTTGAACAGCGTTCACGCATTTAGTGATTCCGACATCGGACCGTTCCTGTTGTCCTTCTTTGCACTCATCGTTGTGGTGTCGGTGGGGCTCATTGGGTGGCGCGGTGACCAATTACGTTCACCAGGCACTATCGACTCTCCGTTGTCACGTGAAGGTGCATTCCTTGCCAACAACGTGGTCTTTAGTGTGTTCGCCTTTGTGGTGTTGCTGGGCACGGTGTTTCCATTGGTGGTGGAAGCACTGCAAGATCGTCAGTTAGTTGTTGGCGAGCCGTTCTTCGACAAGTTGGCAGTGCCCACTGGTCTTGTGTTGTTGTTCCTCATGTGCGTCGCGCCGGTGTTGCCGTGGCGTAAGGCGTCGGGAGAGTTGCTACAGCAACGTTTGTTCTGGCCTGCGTGGGCTGGCATTGCTGCGTTGGCATTCTCTGTGGTGTTGGGTGCAACAGGGTTTGCATCGCTGCTCACATTTACTCTTGGCGGTTTCGCCGGTGGCGCTGCATTGCGTCAGTTGGTGTTGGCCACACGTCGTCAGGGTTGGCGCGGTTTCGTGGGTCGTGCGAACGGCGGCATGGTGGTGCACATCGGTGTCATTCTCATCGCGGTTGCGCTTGCTGCATCAAATAGCTACACACACAGCCAAGAGTTGTCGCTGAAAAAGGGCGTTGTTGCGAACTATGGCGGACACACCTTTGAACTGATTGGTTTCCGCGAAACCACCGATGATCGTCGCACCGAGATAGCTGCGCTTGTGAGCATTGATGGTGGTCAGGCGTATGCGCCGGCAGTGAGCAAGTACAAAGCGATGGGCATGAACATCGGAACGCCATCGGTGAAGACATCGTTTGCCTACGACTTGTATCTCACGCTTGAGCCGCCTGTGAAGGTGACGAGTGATGCAGCCAAGATCAAGGTGTTTATTAAGCCGATGGTGATGTGGTTGTGGATTGGTGGCGGACTCATGGGTCTTGGCACGTTGTTGTCTGCATTCCCTGGTCGACGTCGTCGCCCAACAGACCCGACGTCTGCTCGTGTTCCTGAAGCGGTGGATGCATGAGCGATACGCCGATGCTTGAAGCCGAAGAAACGGGCGCACCTCAGAAGCGGCCGGTGGTGCGGTTTGTTGCTGGAGCAGTGGGCGCATTGATGGTGGCGTTCTTGGTGTTGTTGGCATTTGCAAACCCTGGCGGCACGGAGTCGGCAGAGTCACCGTTGTTGGGCAAGCCTGCACCAGCAGTGAAGAGCACCTTGATTGATGGCGGCACCTTTGATTTGTCTCGTCGCAAGGGAAGTTGGGTGGTGTTCAACTTCTTCAACAGCACGTGTGTGCCATGCCGCCAAGAGCACCCCGTGTTGGTGAAGTATGCGGAAGCACAAAAGGGCAGCGATGACCCTGTCGAGCTGTACACCATCGTGAACGATGACACCGACGAAGCAGTGAGGGCATTCTTTGCCAGCAACGGTGGCGACTGGGGCAAAGTGCGCGATGACGACGGCGCCATCTCCGTTGCATTCGGCGTGGCGAAAGTGCCCGAGACATGGGTGATGGACCCTGATGGATATGTGCGCGTGCGCATCTTGGGTGCACTCACCGAGGGCTTCCTCACGACTCGAGTCGATGAACTCAAGCGTCAGTATGCGGGGCAGTCGTGAAGAAGCTGAAGTCGTGGCCGATGTGGATGCTGATGGCTCTGATCACAGTGAGCTTGTTGGCTGTGGGCACCACGCGCGACACAGGCCCATTGACACAGGGTGATCGCATTGATGCGATTACAAAGCGTGTTGCGTGCCCAACATGTGACGGTGAGAGCGTGTTTGTTTCTCGTGCGTCGGCTGCAGAAGCAATTCGCAAGCAAGTGGCGCGTGAAGTAGCTGCGGGCGAGAAAACTGACACCGAAATCATCGGCAGTATTGCGCAGTCGTTTAATGCGAAAATTCTCTTGGTGCCACGTGCGACGGGTCTTGATTCTTTGGTGTGGGTGTTGCCCATTGCCGTATTGGTGTGTGCAGTGGCAGGGCTTGCGATGGCATTTCGTAAATGGCGCAGGCAGAACACTGCTGGCGCTACCGGCGATGACTTCGCATTGGTGAACAAACTGTTGGCTGATGGTGTGGGCGTTGATCCCACTGACGATGAGAACGTGTGATGTCTGACGAACTGCGCGATGAACAGCAATTCTTGCTGAACTCTTTGCGAGATCTTGAACGTGAACGCGAAGCAGGCGACATTGATGACGCTGACTATGAGACGTTGCGTGATGGATATGTGTCGCGCACCGCAGCAATTACTCGTGAACTAGAAGGCATTGCAAAGCGCCAACCGTTACGAGTGACTCCATTGCGCAAGCGCATTGTGGCCATTGTGGCTGTTCTTCTTCTTGCAATAGGAAGCGGTGTTTCGGTGGCGCAATTCTCAGGCCAGCGTTTGCCAGGGGAGTCTGCAACGGGTGGTATTGAACAAAGCACTGCGGTGTTGTTGTCGACTGCACGACAGCTGAACTTTGTTGACCCATCGAAGGCCATTGAGTTGTACAGCCAGGTGTTGAAACTCGAGCCCGACAACGTGGAGGCACTCACGTATCGCAGTTGGCTGCTGACATTGTCGGCACGCAATGCCACTGGTGATGTGAAGCAATTGGCGTTGATTACTGCGGTGACTGATTTGACGAAGGCGCAAGAGGTTGACCCGGAGTATCCCGATGCGCATTGCTTCTTGGGCATCGTGTATTTCCGCTTCCTGGAACAGGCATCGCTGGCGAAGAAGCAATTGGATGTGTGCGTGGAGATGAACCCACCAGCGTCAGTATCGAGCTTTGTGAATGCAATCGTGAAAGAAGTGGACGCCGCCGTTAAGCGCGGCGGCTGATTTGGTGAGATGAATAAGCGGCTATTGTTTCAAGAGTGCGGGTCGGTTCAACAACTATTCTTCGGGTTTTTACAGCTGCAGGTTTAACACTTTTATTGGCCTGTGGTGAAGTAAGTGAGTCAACTGTTAGTAGTTATTCGACTTATCCCTCATCGAACATCGTGGATGCCTCTCCACCAACAACAGAGGCGCCGGCTACAACCGTTGATGTGGCTTCGCTTGAGATTGATCAAAATGCTTGCTTCAACTCGATTGCAATAGTCCAGTCAAATGCTGACGGTGTACAAGCAGCTGTAGACAACTTCGACATGTTCGGTAATCCTTATGCATCTGTTTTTGCGAAGCTTCAACAACAATTGGCGTCTATTGCAAATAATGCGTCGTTCCGTGTCTCAGGTGAAATCAACGCAATGTCGGATCTGATGGGAAGTTTGTATGAAGCAGTTCTATATCAAGACGACTACGGCTATGACTTTGCGGTTCAGCAGTCGTCTTCAATTTCATCCAATTTGATGCGTTCATGCGGGGATATTGGTGCTACTTGCCCAGATGGTAGTGATATCGCGGCCAGAAATTACAACTGTGAATAAGAAGGAAGAACGGAAATGTTGAGAGTGAAGATGATGTTGGTATCTGCTTTTGTTTTTGTAGGGGCAGCCGGGTGTGCGGTTAAGAGTGAGGTCCTGGCCGATCATTTGCCTATGTATGAAGGATGGTGTGCTTACAATATTGAGGTTGGAGCTGTCAGCAACACCCTTGAAGGTTGTGTTCAGGACTCTTGGAATGCAGGACAATCCGGAGATTCAAAACCTCTCTACAAATCCTTTGAATCAATGGACAAGATGAATGAATACATAGCTTTTGAGTCTGGTATCAGAATGTATTGCAAATTGATGAAGGATTCGCCCACAGAGTATGAACAACTAATGGGGCTTACACGGGTTGGAGAATTGACATATGAGCAGTGCAAACGTCAAATCATTGATCTGAATATGATCACGTCCATTTTGAAATCTGTGCCGTATGACCCGAACAGAAGCCGCGGATGGGTATATGAACCAGGGGTCACTTATCGAATTGATGGTGATGTGTACAACGATCCATTTGGTCTCGACTACAAGAATGGTTCATCAGACGTTTTTGGTGACGGAAAGTAGAACTTTCAAAGACAAAAGATTGGAGCCTTCGGACGTTGGCAGTCGTCCTGACTCCCTCCTTCTGCGCACATTGTGAAATGCAGTAAGTCCCCAGCGCTAAGCGGGGCAACTGTTTATGCAGTGTCAGAGGGATTCGCCAATTCGTCAGTTTCGCCTGAATCAGAAGTGCTCTCTGCTTGGATGGGCGAAAGAAAAGGATTGCGTTCGGAGAGACAGTTGCACACCACCCATTCCCCGGGGCCGCAACATGAAATGAACTTCTGATTGGTCATTGTTCCCTCATAGATTTTGTTGACGATTGCGTGACTTATGCGCCGCCACCCATCATGAATGCAAGAAGAATGCCGATCACAATGATGAGGACAACGGGAAAGAAGATTCCCCAGATGATGATCATTGCGGTCCACCAAAACAACTTGCCCATGTTCACCTCCTGCGACTAACTGCAACGGTATGGGAGGGGTGTTTCAGATTTCCCCACACCCATTTGTTAGACAGTCGAAAGATACAAAGGAGAACCAATGGGGTTGTTCAGTTACTACCTGGGATACAAGCGGGCGACGAAGAAGGCCCGGGCGGTTCGAGATTCATATGAAGATGATTCCGAAGAGATCTGCGACAACTGCGGATATGCCGCGCGACAGCACTCCGATGAAGGTGATTGTCCGACCTATTAGAAAATGGACTCACTGCATCTCATGGTGAAACTCGTTGAAAATAAAGGGTTTTGCTCTCTCGGAATGTCCAGAAACCGAAAAAACTAAAGAATGTATACTCCTCAGCCCCGCAGGCCCTGCGGGGCGAAAAACTTCGACAGGAGACCACATACATGACCTATTTCTTCGGCGGCAGGAATCACTCAGTTCTCACCAAAAAGCAGATAAATGCAGGGGTGGGTTCTCTTATAGGACTAGCCGTTGGAGACGCACTCGGAGCTCCATTTGAATTCCGACCTGCAGGTCTGTATCGCTCGACATTCCCGAAGCCCGTATTGGACGGCAGAGGCGAAATGATTGGTGGCGGTGCTTTCGATTGGGCGCCGGGTGAATTCACCGATGACACTCAGATGGCATTGGCCTTGTCAGAAGCACTGATCGCTGCCGACGGAGAATGTGAACCGAAGAGAATCTGGGATCACTTCAAGGCATGGAGCCTCGGTGCAACTGACATCGGTAATGGCACGCGTGCCGTGTTGTCTTTACCCAATTTCGCAACGGCAGCTCGAAAGGTGCACGACGAAACAGGAAAAACGGCTGGCAACGGTTCTCTCATGCGTGTTGCGCCTGTTGCGCTTGCAGGAGTCGGTCGTGATTCTGTTTGGGTGCGCAGGGCAGCAGTTGTTCAATCACACTTGACGCACTACGACGGTTGGGCGGGGAATAGTGCCTTGGTTGCAGCCGACATCATCTATCGCCTCATCACAGGTGTTCACATCGAAGAAGTCCTTGGACGCGTTCATGCCAATGTCGGACCATCACGAAGGAATGCGTTCGAAAATTTCCTGACAGGCGATTGGACTCCTGAAGATGCTGGTGAGATGTCAAATGGTCTGTCATTGATCTGTCTTGCACAAGCTGTGTGGGCGCTGCGCAACACGTCAAGTTTTGAAGAAGCTGTCACGACTGCAGTGAACCTGGGCGATGATGCCGACACGGTTGGTGCTGTTACTGGTGCGCTCGCTGGTGCACTGTATGGATTCGATCAGATTCCAACGCGTTGGCGCAATGCACTGAATGGACAAGTACGTCAACCCGACGGCGAGATGAAGTTTTATGACGAGACAACTCTTGTGGACATTGCTTTGTCCCTGATGGGAGCCCATGACGTGAATCCGATGTAATGCCTTATTGCCCATCGATAGTGAAGAAGAAAGAGAAAGAGAATAAATGAGTATTGAAACAACAATCGTGTCAGCAATGGGGAAGATCGGAAATGTGTCTGATGTAGACCGCGTCCTCCAGGGGAAGAACGGCTACTTCAGTCCGACGAAGTATCCCGATGCTGATGGTCCAACAGGAGCAATGGGTCGCGTGTTATTTGTTGATCGTTTTAGTGGTGCGCGTGCACTCTGCATTCAGGTGTCAAGTGCATACCTTTTGTCTGATGCAGAGTTAACAACGATGAACAAGTGGGCTGATGGAAAGAATCACTCATCAGTGTTTGCACGTGTGCAGTTTCGTGGTCACAACTTAGGCGGGGATTCCGAGTTCAAGATCTATGTGGAGTGCAACTTGTCGCTTGCTGGTTTGCGCGAAGAGTTCTTGGTGGAAGTCATCAACGATTCGTTGCGTCTGTGGCAAGAAGCGATGCAGTACGTGGAACGCATCAATCGCCGTATTGAGAGAGAAAAGGCTGAACGCAAGCAGACAGAAGTAAAGGAGCAGAAGGTGATGCGTACTGTGTTGCACGAACTTGATGCTCTTGTTGGCTTGCAGTCGGTGAAGTACATGGTGCGTGGGTTGATTGCACAGCAGACGGTTGCGAAGAAGCGCAAGGCTGCTGGCCTTCCTGTGATGCAAGCGTCTCCGCACTTGGTGTTTAGTGGCAACCCCGGAACAGGTAAGACAACAGTGGCACGTCTCGTCGGACGTCTGTACAAGGACATCGGCCTTCTGTCGAAGGGGCATGTTGTCGAAGTAGGCCGTGCAGAACTGATCGGTGGCTACATCGGTCAAACGGCGATCCGGACAAAGAACATCTGTGAGAAAGCTCTGGGGGGAGTTCTCTTCATTGATGAGGCGTACAGCCTTGATGTCGATGGGCGCGACTACGGACAGGAAGCAATCGAGACGATTCTCACGTTCATGGAAGAACATCGTGGAAAGATTGTGGTGATTGTTGCTGGGTATCCGAAAGAGATGGAGAAGTTCCTCGATTCCAATCCCGGACTTCGTAGCCGATTCGACACTGCCATCCAGTTTGATGATTATTCGGTCAAAGAGTTAATGCAGATCTTTGAATCGCTGTTGGTCGAGAATCAGTACGACATCACTGATGGCGCTCGACGAGCTGTGGTTCGTCATCTGATGGATCTTCACATGCGTGAAGTGGGCGGAAATGCTCGCTTGGTGCGCAATGTGTTTCAGCAGTTGGTAGCTCAGCAGGCAATGTCACTTGCGGGTCTCGAGGCATTGACGGTGGAGCAGATGCGACTGATCACGATCTTTGCGATCCCTGCGGCATGGGATGTGAACGCCGAAGTCTCGTTGAGTGAACTCCCCCCGCTTGTTGTGGGGGAGTAATCCCATTTACTCGTCTTGATGGAGAATCAACTGAATTGCATTGATCTGTTGTTGAGTAGGCGTTTCCCCAGGCCCACTCAACACAAAATCGCCGAGTCTTATTGACCACCCAAATTGCTCGTTGATTTTCAAAGGTTGGGCGGAGAACTCTGATCGGTTGATGGAATGTGTAACAAACCTTGCCAATAAGGGTGTTTCATTGTCGGCCGCTGCTGAGAGATTGAAATTGAACGATAAATCTCTGGGCTTGAAGGGGCGAGGGTCTACCTTCTTGCGCTGATCTATCAGTTGCTCGAGGCTTGTCCCTTCGTGTTGGGCACGCTTGATTTCAATGATCTCGTCAACATGTGTTTGCTCGTAGACAGCCCGACCCTCGCCACGTGAAGGCGGCTGAAGTAATCCGATGGTTCGGTAATAGCGAACATTGCGCGGGGTGACGACGGATGCGGTTCGTCCATCGGCTACCGAGATTCCACGTGACTCAAGCTCCCGGTTGACAACGGCGCACAGTTCCTCGAGATTCACAGAATCAATCTTCACTCATTCATTGATGCTCATGCAAGAGCATCTGCGTAGTGAGCGATCTTGTCGCTTTCAAGGGCCATCAGCACAATCTCATCCAGATCGAATGTCTCAGATGTGAGCAATTCGGCTACCAATGCAGCTGCGCGCTCGACAGGGAAGTGATAGATCCCTGTCGAAATTGCTGGTATTGCAATGGAACGTGCTCCAACGCTTTCAGCAAGTCGAAGAGTAGATCGATACGCATCAACCAACAAAGTGTCGCATTCTTCAGCTCTTGATGCGCTGAATTGGGGGCCAACTGCGTGGATGATGTAGCGCGTACCGTACTTCTCAAGGTTAAATGCAGGCGTGATGACAGCCTTCCCAGTAGGGCAATGCCCAATCGCATCACATGCTTTTTGCAACTGTTGTTTTCCGGCGCCATTGAAAATTGCACCACAGACACCACCTCCGGACTGGAGGCCAGAGTTCGCAGCGTTCACAATGATTTCTGTACCAATCGGAACGATGTCGCCCGCAATGCATTTGATATTTGTTTTCATAGATTTCTTAGCCTTCTTTTTGAATTGATGAAGAAAAGATCCCATTACGCCACCTCCGAAAGGGTAGAGATCTCAACAACTTCGTATTCCACAGTCACTTCAACCTCTGTGTTGAACGTTTCAAGTGTGTCCTCAACTAGCGACATGGAGTCAAACGTTTGCATGCGGCTAGACAGAGTGAGTCCCCAATCAATTTCTTTAAGAGGGCGGTACACACGTCGGCGCGTCGGGGGACCAACGTTGATTGATACAAGTCGTCCCAATCGGCTCTGCACACCTAGAGCAATTCCTTCGGCATTTGCTTTAGCTGCTGCAGCTGCCTCTCCCAGAAGTGTCGGCGTAACTTCTGATTGTTCTTCATATGTGAATCGAGGTGCCGATACTGGAAGGCCACACGCAACAAGAGCTTGAATGATCGCACCGTAATTCGCAGGAATGAACTCGATCTCGATGTGGTCGGTCACGGTGAATTCAATCCCGGATCGCAATCCTCGTGAAACCTCTTCTGAACTCTCCGTAGGCATTGAATTCCCAACTGTCCCGAATTCGGCCACTTCGGTTCGTAAACCGTTGGTGACTTCCTGAAATTTGGCCCAAGCAGCCTCTTGAGTTGGGCCCTTGGCGCTCACCGGAACCACAACAACGCCGGCTTTGGGCGGTTGTTGGCGGGTGGCTTTGCCCGATACTTCGATGGTGGGCACTCGTTCTTCAATTATTTGGGGCTGTTGTGGTTCACACATATTAAATTCTCCTTCGTAACAGCAATGACAGTGATTACTGTAATGACAGTATCATGCCACATACGGAGAGATTTGCCAACCTCGTTTGAGGAAAACCTTTAGGGCCACCCAATTGGGGTGGGCAGTGCGGATCCTGGACTAGTCCATCATGACTGGCCCTCGAAGCGAACAGTGGGCCCACCACTTGACATAAATCGTGATCCAAGATTCAACGAAAAGGCAGAGTTCTGCTTACCGGAGATGGCAACAAGCGCAGCATCCGCATCGCTTAAACGATTAAATCACTTCATCAACAAGATCAATTGCGTTATGCCATGGGAAAGTTTGTCGGGTCGCAGGGGTAATGCGAGAAACTACTGACTTGTAGCGTCGCAGCTGCGTGCAGGAAATGGGAGCCACTATGAATCAGGTCATGTTGACGAAATCAAACTTCAAACTCGGCTCCGAGTGTCTTCATAAGTTGAAGTACTACAAGGCCAAGTACCCAAGCACGAAGAACGAAAATGAGATGCTCAAGTTCTTCGCTGAAGGTGGCTTCATGGTGGAGGCCATTGCACATGCGGTGATGAGAGAGAATCATAATGTTGAGTTTGAGAAGACTCTTGAGGTCGGTCGATTCTCTGCACGTGTCGATGCTTTTGAGATAACGGGAGACCAGCTTGTTCTGACCGAGATCAAGGCGAAGGGTGTTAAAAGTCCTGACCTAGATCAGTTTTTTCTGAAGACAAAGCGAGTAGTCAACGGTGACTGGGAGACATACATGCTCGATATCACTTTTCAAGTGATGGTTGCAGAGATGATGTACCCGCATCTCGAGGTGATTCCTCAGTTGTGCTTAGTGAACAGCAACAAGACCTGTGGAATTGAAGCCATTTACTCGAAAGTAGATCTGATTCCTGATAATGGATCACGAGATTTCGGTATACCTAGTGCTGTGTACACCGGTGATGTTGATGCTTTGCGCTCAGATCATTTCTTAGAGTTCATCAATGTTCGTGAGTGTGTTGATTCATTAATGAACGACGTGAAGGCCGGAGCGCAACGGATGTTGGATTTTCTTGACGGAAAGATGCCAGAAGTAGCCCCTGCTATCTCAACGGGTAAATGCAAGTTGTGTGAATATCGCGATGCTGATGAAGCTCGGAATGGGTTTTCGGAATGCTGGGGAGAAACGCCACCTCGCGGAAATCACATCATTGACCTCTATCGGGTGGGCAATGCAGGTAAAGAACTTGAGAGTGAGGTCGAAGTTCGTATCGCAAAAAGGCAATTTAACTTGGCTGATCTGCCTGAGCACTTTCTCGACGGTGGTAAGTCGTACGAGGCACCTCGTCGTCATCAGTATTCGGCAGTTCACACTGGCAAAGAAGTATTCACTCCACAGTTGGCCGACTTGTTCACTGAGGTGACCTATCCACTCATCTTTATGGACTTCGAGGCCTCTCGTATTCCAGTTCCGTATCACGCAGGCATGAAGCCGTACGAACTTGTTGCCTTTCAGTTCAGTTGTCACATTATTGAAAGTCCTGACTCCACCGATTTGCTTCATCACGAGTGGTTGAATCTGAAGGACGTTTACCCGAACGAAGAGTTCCTCACGAACTTGCGTCGAGTAGTCGGCGATACCGGAACCATCTTGGTGTGGAGCCATTATGAGGCATCATTGTTGAAGAACGTTAGGGAACAGTTACGAGAGCGCGGAGCACTTTCCGAAGAGATGGAGAAGTGGCTTGAATCTGTTTTGGGTGAGAAAGACGGGAAAGAGATCAAGATTCCATCACGCATTCTCGATCTATTGAAGAAGTCTGTAGCCCACTATCACCACCCTGAGATGCAAGGTAGTCACAGCATCAAAAGGGTTCTCGATGCTGTGTGGTCAGGTGCTTCAGATTTGTGGATCCATCCGTGGTTCAAGGACTACTACGAAGTTGATGCTGATGGTAAGGCGTTAGACCCCTATAAGACATTGGTGCGCCCAGACAACTTTGAATATCTCGGAGATTCTATTGATGAAGATGAGGTCAATGACCAGGAACGAGGAGTCACCGACGGCGTCGGCGCTATGCGCGCTTATCAAGACATGCTCTTCGGATTAAATCGAGATAATCCTGCGATTCGAGATTCGATGCGCGACAGTCTTTTGAGATACTGCGAATTGGATACTGCTGCAATGGTGATGATTTGGGAATACTGGAAGCAAAAGACCAGCTAGTTCAGTTCCTGATCGTGCACCTGTACTCGTTTAGTAGAAGCAATTTTGAGAATAAAAAATGAATGAAGACATCAGCAATTCTTTTCCACTCAACCGTGTCGGCTTTTGGGAACACAGATTGTGTGAAGTGTGTGATGGAGCTTTTGCTCTCAGGCTTGAGAATGAGGTTTCAAGTACCGAAGAGGAAACTGCAGAGACAAGGAGCAAGAATCATTTTATTGCCAAAATGGTAATGAAAGAGCCCTGTACCTGTGACAGGGGATTGCGATGAGGAGTTCTAATGGTTATTGCAGAACACCTTGTAGCCAAATTGATTTGTCCAAACATTTAAGGATTGAAAGTCATCATGAAAAGCATCTATTCGCCACATGATTTTGTCGAATTACTCAAAGATATGGGGTACCCAGCAGAGTTTGACTCTGACCATCATGGCGCGGGTGTTGTCACAGCAAGCGCAGAACATATTCTTTGGAAATGGCACGTCCTTTTTGAAACGACTGATGAATTTGAAGAGGTAGGCAAGATACTTCTCATTGGAAGACGTTTGAATTGGAAAAACGTTTACTGCTGGAATAGATCCAATTATCCATATGAGAAAATTTGCGCTCGCTTTAGTCGAGAGAACGAATTAGGAATTGTGAAGTTCCATGGGGGTTATTCATCTGATGACTGGTCGGTGCAATTGCAGTATTCGATTGACTTCACGGGTGGGGTCAATCAAGAGTGGTTACGTCATCAAGTGAGTTTGTGGGAGCAAGTTTTGTCATCTTTTGGACACATTGTTGACTTTTTTGAAGAGCCAGATTGGGAAGAACTTGCTGCTGAAATGGACCGTGGGTCGTGATTCAGAGGTTTTTCTGTGGTTATCTTTGATACCGCTGAAAGCGTTTCTGATTAGCGCAGTTGTGAACTACAGCAAAAGAGAAGAGACCCAAAGTCTGGTTCCTTAAGGCAGCGGGTGATCAGGAATCTGCAGTAACTGTCGGTCGTCGCTGTTCCCAAGTTCAGCGGTGGTTGTAAACAGACCATCGAGGAAGTCATCCCAGTATTTCTGGGCAATTTCTTCATCTGCGATGTGGTCGCAGATCTGAGCTTTAGCTTGAACAAACTCTCGAGAAACCATCGAAACGATTCGATATTGCTCAGTGGTGGGGATAAGTACCGGGCCTTCAACTTTCACAATTGAGAATGGAGCGAGAACCACAGTGATTGTTTGCAGCCCATCCGTACCAACCAAAAGAGTGTTTTCAGAGTTCTGGCGAAGTTGATTCAATTGTTGTGTCATCTCACGAGCAAGGTCAAGGGAAATTCCTTGCCGGTTATTGAGAGCATTGAGAAAACCTTCATTGTCTTCAAAGTCAAATCGTTCAGCATCATTTTGAATATCTTGATCAGCGTTGGAGTTTTTCTCAGTCATCAGTCGACCATCTTTATTGCGAGCACCCTCGCCCGACAATTATCTGAAACTAGGCGATGTCGCTCCTGCCATCGTTGATTTCTAGTGGCGGCCGACTACTCCACCCATTGACATAGATGGGGGGTATGTGGGAAAATTAACATGGAAAGCAAATTCCAATACATCCAGAAGATCCGAGGGACTAGGCCCGCTGAAGATCTACCAACCCGAGTCATGTCGGGTGGGAATGCTTAGTCGATGAGCCGAAAGGAAACAGATGAATCAGACAGAAATCTCCGTCGTAGATCTTGCAAAGGAGCTGAAGCGACTGGCGAATGGTCTATTGCGGGAAGCCCAACGTGAAGCAGACTTGGCCTGCTTGAGCAATCTTGCTGCAATCAAGCCACTTACTCAGATTCTCTTTGAGACGATTTCATCAGAGGTCGTTATTTCAAAGCCTGAAACGACTGATGCCGAGACACGTAATCCAATTGGATTCTGTGCGACGAACTCAATTTGATTGAAACGCGGGTGGTTCCCAATACTCCGCGTGTGTGAACAATCCATTCACGTGGTGCAACACAAATGCTGATGCTTTGCGCAAGGCCAATGGCGAATTATGCATGTCCATCCCGCGGCGTATCAGTCCATTGATGAAGTCGGGAATCACATCGCCGTGACTGCAGAGCACTGCATTGTCAGGGGCATCTTCGATTGCGGCCAATGAACGTTCCAGTGGGGAATCTTCTTCCAATCTCGCATCGTGTTGCACGGTCAACCCGCACAACTCGCCCAATGGCTCCAAAGTCTGTTGACACCGTAGGTATGGGCTGGTCAACAAGACACTTGGGCCCAACGGAGCAATGCGTTCGGCAATGGCCTTTGCCTGCAGCCAGCCCTTGTCGCTCAAGGGTCGCAAACGATCGTCTTCGAGCCAGGCAGAGCGAGAACCAGCGTGGGCATGACGAACGACATACAACGGCATGTGCACACGGTACTGGCATCAGATGAAGGCAGAATGAACTCATGAGTTTCTTTGAGCGCAACCGTAAAGAAGTGGAAAAGATGGGTCTCGACCCCGCCCGCTTGCCGTCGGGTCAGTACCTCACCGATCGTTTCCCTGTGCTGCACGTGGGTGATGTGCCCAGCTATGGCCCTGGCGAGTGGAGCCTCGCCATCGGCGGCTTGGTCGATAACCCCTACACACTCACCTTTGAAGAGTTGACCGCATTGCCGTCCACCACACTCACCACAGATATTCACTGCGTTACTAAGTGGTCGAAGTTCGACACCGTGTGGCGCGGTGTGCGCGTGAAGGACTTGTTAGACAAAGCCGGTATTCAGGCCGAGGCAACACACGTAATGGGTCATGCGGAGTTTGGCTACACCGCCAACTTGCCGCTCACTGATGCAACGCTTGATGAGTCACTGGTGGTGTGGGAATACGAAGGCGAGCCATTAGAACCCATTCATGGTGGCCCGGTGCGCTTATTGATTCCGAACTTGTATTTCTGGAAATCACCAAAGTGGTTGCGTGGTATTGAGCTAATGAACGCCGACAAGCCAGGCTTCTGGGAACGTAATGGATACCACATGTATGGCGACCCGTTCCTGGAACAGCGCCACTGGGGCGACTAGCCAAGGCTTTCTCATGGATCTTAGACATGGCGATGAAGACTAGAAGTGTGACAGATTGCGCGTTTCTTTCTAACTTGAGATGTAACAAAATCAAGAATGTGAAGACTTCATTTGACCAGCAGGCAACTTGCCGATGGGCGGATATTCGTAGGGCCATTCTTCAGAATCACTTTCCTAATTTCTGATGATTAGAACTACGGGACCACTGAGCAGTTTTAATTTGGCGTGTAATAGGACTAGTAGATTCGAAATAGAAGTGTCTCAAAAAATGATCCGAGCGTGGTCACTTTCAATTTTAGATTCACCTACGGAATGTGAAGTTGTGCAAGTTGCTTGACTAAATCAATAGCATGAGAGTTTTGGTGGTCAAATCTTAAAGTTTGTGCGTTGAAATCGAATAAGCACATGGAGATTTGTTCTGCATAGGTGAATGCTTGATCGGTAAAGCCGTTGTAGGCAAAAAATAGAAGATGTCCGTCTCCGAATGGAATTGCAGCACCTGCGAGCTGCTGAAGCTCTGGTCTTCCAACTTTTCCGTTCGCATAGAATTTCACCTGGGCTACACAATGGTCAGAGACGACATCAACTCCTCCATCGGCTGATTGTTGCGTAACCGTCGCGTTTGTTTCTCCCCATGCTTCTAACCAGTCTCGGCAAATGTTCTCGAAATCCCATGCATTTTGCGGTGCCCGAGGAATCGGTAGATTTCTGGTCCGAACACGTAGTTCTGGTAGCTCATTTCGTTGTATTGCCTGACGAACTTCGTCATCACGTTTCTCTTGTTGAAGTTCCTGTAAACGTCTATACGCAAGTTTTTGTTCATATTCGGCCATCAACTTTTTTACCACGAGAGGAACTCTGTCGTAATTCTTCTTTAGGATCTCAAAGTTGTTGTGTGTCAATGAATCTTTCACTGAATACTCAACGCCAATTTTCACTGGCTTGTATTCATCCTTCAAAATCTTTAGATAGAAATGAATTTCTTTTTCGTGTACTTGCTTCCCTAATGGTCCCATCCAAAAGGAATCCCATTCGGGAGAGTTGCGTTCCATGAATAATTCTGTCTTGCAGAGTTGATTAAGTTTCGCGTAACTGAGATTGTTATGTGTTCCCGGTATCCCGTTGAAGAAGTTGAGTATTTCGTCGAGCGTCCTACGGTTCTGTTTCTTGATTGTTTTCTTTTCTAATCTGATCTCTTCGATTGCAGTACGTCGTTTTCTATCAATCAATGAAGTGAAGAGTGTTATTGGGTTTGAGAGTGATTTCTGATGTGGGATACTGCCGTCGCGAGTCATGTATTGAGTGATAACACCTGCGAGGCCAAGCGTGAAGAATGATCCGGCTTCGACAGACCCACTGCTGAAGTTTCGCAGTTCGCTCATGTGACCATCGCTGGTTAGCTGTAATGGCAATACGGCGATGATGTAGAGGGTGATGTATCCGGTCAATTCCCAGCCGCGTTGTTGAACAAGGAAATAGATCAGGGCAATGCTGAGGATTCCATAGATGGGGTTTCTTCGTCCACGTAGCCAACGGTTGAATAGATGGATGGCATCCATGTGTTGATTGGATACTTCGATTCTTTTGCTTCGAATGTCGTTCTTCTTGTCGAGCTTCGCTTGAGTTTTTTCCTTCTGGCTCGCAGTTTTCTCGTCAGTTTTAGCTTTCTTACTCGCAGCCCTTTCGCTGGCCTTCTTGGTTTTCTGCGTTTGTTTTTCCTGTAGTCGTTGCGCTTTAGAGAGTCTTTTCTGTTCTTTTTCAAACAGTTTTACTTTCTTCACAAGTTCAAGTGCTTTTGGGTCACCACGGAAGGCTGGATAGGCCTTGTTGATTCGCTTCCGCATGTTGAAAGGTGTGAGAGAGAAGTGTGAAGCTTCGTGAGGGAATCTTTGTTCTGAGGTGAGGTACTGCGCAATCGCTCCGCTGAGGCCAAGAGTGAATAATGCCAAGATGCCCAATGCGGGGTGTCGGCGTCTGTCCTTGAACATAAAGGCATCGCTGAAGGGGATGGCTAGGTAGAAGAAGGCAAGAAGAGTATTGGCGTTATCTTCGTAACTGTTGCGTTGCTGTTCGTCACCGAAATAGATGAGTCCTGCGATAAATGTGATGAAGAGCAGAAGGTAGAGAGGGTTTGCCCTTGCTCGAAACCATCGGTGCGACAGACGCAACAGCGATGGTTTCTGTTCAGGTTCTGATCGATTTGGACGTGCTGTTGTCTTGTTCATCTAGGTGTGCTTCTTTTGCTGTCACGTACGCCGTGGTCGGCGTTGAACAACTAGATAATGGCCAAACGTCAATTGACATTACCTAAACTGCCCGCCAATCAGTCCTTACAAAACCTTGCGGAAGATCTTTGCCTTGCGGTCGGTGTACGGCGGGTAGGGAAGTGACGGGTCCAGCTTGGTTCCGCGTGCAAGCACAGGCTTCATGTGTTGGAACAAACGCACACTGCTGATGCCGTGGTACGCGCCCATGCCGCTCTCGCCAATACCACCGAACGGAAGGTTCGGGTTGGTGAGGTGTAACAAGGTGCCGTTCACCGTCACTCCACCGGCTGTGGTGGTTGACAAAACATTGTCCACAACACGCTTGTTCTCTGCGAACACATACAACGCCAACGGGTGCGGATTCGCATTGATGTGATCAATCGCTGTCTGCACGGATGAAATCGAAATGATCGGCAACAACGGCCCAAAGATTTCTTCGTGCATCAACTGTGAACTCATGTCCACGTTGTCCAACACTGTTGGTGCGATGTAACGGTCATCGGCAACTGCTTCGCCACCAATCACTGGTGTGCCGCCAGCCATCAGGCCACGCAAGCGGTCGAAGTGACGGTTGGTCACGATGCGGCCATAGCTGTCGCTGAGGCGAGGGTCGTCGCCATAAAACGCAGTGACTGCCTTTTGTAGTTCATCCACAAACTCAGCACGCACTTTTTCGTGCACCATCACATAGTCGGGCGCGATACATGTCTGGCCGGCGTTCAACCACTTGCCCCATGCAATGCGGCGTGCACTCACGCGAAGGTTTGCTGATTCATCAACAATCACAGGGCTCTTGCCGCCCAACTCCAATGTCACGGGTGTGAGGTGCTTCACGGCTGCTGCCATCACAATGCGGCCAACAGTGCCATTACCTGTGTAGAAGATGTGATTCCAGTGCTGTGCAAGAAGTTCAGTTGTTTCTGCAACGCCACCTTCCACAATGCCCACAGCTGACGAATCGAAATACTGCGGCACCAAACGTGCCAGCAATGTTGATGTTGCTGCAGAAACCTCTGATGGCTTCATCATCACTGCGTTGCCGGCAGCAATGGCACCAGCTGCAGGAACCAATAACAACTGCACGGGGTAGTTCCACGGTGCAATCACCAACACCACACCGAGTGGCTCGGGAATGCGGCGCGACTTTGCAGGCTGCGTGACAATCGGAGACGACACGCGCTCTGGCTTGTTCCACTTCTTCAAGTTCTTGATCATCGACTCGACTTCGCCAATGACGAATGCAATGTCGGTGATGAAACCTTCGACCGTTGGCTTGCCGAGATCGATACGCAATGCATCAGAGAACGCAGCTTCGTTCTCTTCCAGCATCTTGATCATCTGCTGCAGTTGGTGACGACGCCATTCCAACGGGCGAGTCGTGCCTGCGTTGTAGGAAGCGCGCAACGTTGCGGTCATGCCCGCGATGTTGGCAATGTCGGTGTGTGGCTCGGCAAGTGCGGTCACGATGGTCTCCTTATATAAGAGGTGTTACACGTTGGTGACGCACAAGGTGTCGCCACTAGCGATGGTTCCTACGGTTTCAGGGTCTGTGTCGCCATAGATGGCGCCCAACATGCCCTTCACCATTCCGCGCTCGACAGCGCAGATCACGGGGTGTTCAATTGCAACATCACCAAACGGACAATGGCTGGTGACAATGCGAAGAGTGTTTTCACTTTTTTCGGCGTGCGCTGCAAAACCATGCGCGGTGAGTGCATCAGCAACTGCTTGCAAAGCAGAACGCAACGAACGTGTGCCAACTGCAGCATCGTGTCCGGTGAGCCCGGTGGCCATTGCTTCGCCGTATTCCTTGCCCACTTGTTCTGCGATGGCATGCGCTGCATCACTCGGAAGTGCTGCCAATGCTTTCCCCAACAATGTGAGAACAAGGTCATCGGTGCGCACAGGGAAATTGATTTCCATTTCCTTGCTGGCGACTTTGTAATGCTTCGACGGGCGGCCAACACTGGCGCCCTTGTTGAGCGCAGCAGTGACTTCGAGGTATCCGCCGGCGGCAAGCTTGTCGAGATGGTGACGCGCCACGTTGGGGTGCAGTTCAAATTTCTCCGCCACTTGGGTTGCAGTCACACCATGTTCGGCTTCGCGTACAAACAAATAGATACCGCGGCGAGTCGGGTCGCCAAAGGCAGAGGTGATTGCTGACACATTGGCGGTGAATGCCTTCGGTGTCATGACATGGGTGGTGGTCACTTCAGTCACGCAGGTATTATACCTATGGCCGTAGTGCTAATACCCCCCTGGAGCCCGCATGTCCACTGCAACTGTTGAACAGGTCATCGAGGCCCTTCGCCCCGTCCAAGACCCCGAACTGCACCGTTCCATTGTCGATCTCGACATGGTGCGCGATGTGGCTATCTCTAGCCAGGGCATTTCGCTCACCATCACGCTCACCATTGCTGGGTGCCCGATGCGCAATGAGATTCAAGGTCTTGTCACCAATGCGTTGGCACCGTTAACAAACGGAACTCCTGTCAGCCTCAACTTTGGTGTGATGACAGATGAGCAGCGAGCCAATGTTCGAAAGATGCTCAACGGTGATCCGAAAGCATCAGCAGGCAGCAACCAAGCACAAGGTCATGCTGAAGGTCGCGTCATTCCTTTCGCTGCAAAAGATTCAAAGACTCGTCCGTTGCTCATCGCATCGGGCAAGGGTGGCGTGGGCAAGAGCAGCGTCACCACCAACCTCGCAGTCGCACTTGCAGCAGCAGGACACACCGTGGGCATTGTGGACGCCGACATTTACGGTTTCTCGATTCCTCGCATGTTGGGCGCTGATCGCGACCCCGTCATCATCGACGAGATGTTGTTGCCACCAGAGAACTACGGAGTTCGGTGCATTTCTATTGGCTATTTCGTCCCCGATGGTGAAGCAGTCATCTGGCGCGGCCCCATGCTGCACAAAGCACTCGAGCAGTTCCTCACCGACGTGTTCTGGGACGAGCCTGATTACTTGTTGATTGACATGCCACCAGGCACGGGCGACATTGCACTCAGCCTGAGCCAGTACTTGCCAAAGGCAGAAGTTCTTGTTGTGACAACACCACAAGAAGCAGCACAAAAAGTTGCACGTCTCTCGGCTGCAATGGCGAAGAAAGTCAACCTGCCTGTGCGCGGAGTCATCGAGAACATGTCATGGTTCACCGGTGATGACGGCAAGCGCTACGAACTCTTCGGCAGCGGTGGCGGACAAGAACTTGCTGATGAACTCGGCGTTCCGTTGCTCGCACAGATTCCTCTCACCATGGCGTTGCGTGAAGGCGGCGACGATGGCAAGCCCATCGCAGCAGTTGCACCCGACAGCGAAACTGGCAAGGCATTCCATGCATTGGCCGCACAGGTTGATGCAATGAAGCCGAAGAAGTTGTTTAGCAAGGGCTTGAAACTGCTCGGCTAGCAGGCCCTGCCTGTACGGTAAAAGTAAGTCATTTCAAAGGAATACACAGTGGACATTCGCATCGGAATCACACAAGCACCACGCGAGATCGCAATTGAGGTCGAAGACGACGCAAAGGCACGTGAAGCGCTGAAGAAGAACGTGGAAGCTGCGTTAAAAGGCGAGATCATCACGTTGTGGATCACCGATAAGAAGGGTCGCGACACCGCGATCCCGACCGCCAAGATTGCCTACGTGGAAATTGGCTCCAGCGACCCCGACCGCAAGATCGGCTTCGGCGGCTGACATTGCTGTTCGGCGCCTCACGGTGCTGATCGCGCGCAATTGACTCATCTGCCCCGTGCAGGTGGGGCAGACTTGACTCTCAGAAGGAGGGTCGATGTCAACCATTGGTGAACTTGCACGTCAACAGACTGAACTCTCAAAAGAGCAGACTGTCCATCTCGGAAATCTCGTTAGTGAGTGGGGAATGCTCGCTGACCTCTGCTTCTCCGACCTCATGTTGCATGTGCCCACCGAGGGCAACAAGTGGCTGGTGCTGGCACAAGTGCGCGCTGCCACCGGACAAACCCTGTATCTCGTCGACCGCGTGGGTGCGTTGGCCGAAGCAGGCGAAGAATCGCTTCTCACGAAGGCCTACAACTCAAGCATCATCGTGGAAGACGAAATCTTCATGGAAGGCATCGAAGAAGATTGCCGCATGATGGCGATTCCCGTTGTGTTTGAAGGCAAGCCCATTGCGGTGATGACACGTGAATGGTCGCGTCGCACCGGACGTCAACCAGGCGAACTCGAACGCACGTATCTCGACATGTTTGATCGTTTCGCCGAAATGATTATCAAGGGCGACTTCCCGTTTGCTGGTCGCGTGGCCGACAGCAGTGTGGCGCCACGTGTGGGTGACGGTGCGATTGTTCTCGACGCCGATGCGCGCATTCGGTATGCATCTCCCAACGCAACGTCTGCGTTGCACCGCGTGGGAATTAGCGCCAACGCAGTGGGCCAAACACTCGCTGAACTGGGTGTGATTGACTCATCGGTGCGCCAGGCATTCGAACGTCAAGAACCTGTGGTGGAAGAGTTCGAGCAAACCGGTGATGTCACCTTGCTGACGCGCTGTATTCCACTGGTGTTGTCGACAGATGGCAAGAACGAAGTCACCGGTGGGCTCATGCTGTTGCGCGACGTGTCAGAACTGCGCCGCCGTGATCGTTTGATTTTGTCCAAGGATGCAACGATCCGCGAGATTCACCACCGCGTGAAGAACAACTTGCAGACCATTTCGTCGTTGTTGCGTTTGCAGGGTCGTCGTTTGGAGTCTGCCGAGGCCAAAGCAGCAGTCGCAGAATCAGTGCGTCGTATTCGCACCATTGCGTTGGTGCATGAAACGTTGTCGCGTGAACCAGGCGACGATGTGGCGTTCATTGAGATTGTGCGTCCGTTGTTGCGCCTTGTGGAAGAAAGCCTTCAGTCGCCCGACCGCCCGATGCGTTTCACGGTGATTGGCGATGGCGGTCGTTTGCCCGCAACCGTGGTGACACCACTTTCAGTGGTTCTCACTGAGTTGCTGCAGAACGCCGTTGATCACGGATACCCCGAAGGTGATGGAGGCGGCACCGTGGTGGTGCGCCTCAACGTCGAAGACGGTGTCTTGAACATCTCGGTGGTGGATGATGGTCGTGGTATCCCTGCGGGGTTCCAGTTGGCCGATGCGACCGGATTAGGTCTGTCCATCGTGCGCACGTTGGTGACGACTGAACTGGCGGGAAGCATTGAGATGCGCCCGGCGATGCCTGAAGAACTGGCAGAAGTGGACCTGGAACTCAAGCCAGGGAATACGGGAACCGTGATTGCTCTACGGGTGCCCTTAGAGAACGAGTGATTTAGAGAGAAGCGGTGCGCTGTGCCTTGGCACGAGCTGCTGCGTCGCGGCGAATCTGGCGACGCTCTTCTTCAGAGGTGCCACCCCAGATACCGGTGTCTTGGTTGGTCTCAAGTGCGAACTCGAGGCATTCCGTGGTGACGGGGCACTGGCAGCACACTGACTTGGCCTTAGCGATCTGCAAAAGGGCCTGACCAGTAGTTCCCACAGGAAAGAACAATTCCGGGTCGGTGTCGCGACAAGTAGACAATGCCCTCCAGCTGTAATCAGCACTTCCGAGAGCTAGCGAAGACGCGAGAATTGACACGTTCTGTTCCTTTGCTTTTGTCTAAGGCGCCGGGGCGCTTGGGGGGAGGTGCGAGCACTTCAGGAAGGAACACTACGAGCGAGATTGCGTTCTCACAATGAAGAATGCAAAGTTCAGTGATGTATTTTTGAAAAGAAATTCATACGTTTTTGAAAGCAGGTTGCAACGTGGCAACAACGCAGGTAATTGCCCACCGGGGAGCATCCAAGGCGGAGCGCGAAAACACGCTCGCTGCTTTTCGACGCGCGGGAGAGATGGGCAGCGACGCGGTCGAACTCGATGTACGTCGCACCGCAGATGGTGCTATGGCGATCCATCACGATGCTGTACTCGCCGATGGTCGACTGATTTGTGAACTGAATGCATCAGAACTTCCCGACCACATTCCGTTCCTTTCCGATGCACTTGATGCATGCGCAGGCATGTGGGTGAACATCGAAATCAAGAACCATCCGATTGACGCTGACTTCGATGCAAGCGACACATTGGCCGCAGCAGTTGCAACGCACTTAGCGGAACGCGGTGAAGATCATCGTTGGCTCATCTCGTGTTTTCATCGTCCGACTATTGATGCGATGCGCACATTGCGCCCCGAAGTACGCACTGCATGGCTGACGGAAGGCGTGCGCGACGAGGACTGCGAACGCGTGGCCCGCGAGATGGCAAACATGGGCCATACAGCCCTGCACCCGTACACAAAGCACCTCACCCGCAACTGCGTGGATGTGTTCCATAAGGCCGGTTTACAGGTGAATTCATGGACCATTGACGACCCAGCCCGTATGGCAGAAGTCGTCGAGTGGGGCATTGATGGCATCTGCACCAACGTGCCCGATGTGGCACTGCAGGTCATCGCGAACGCGAAGTAAAAATCAGAGTGGCGGATGCGAACGCACTAAGCGCAACGCATTGGGCACGTACTCAAACTGCACGTCGCGCACTTCGCCCAAGTAGTCACCATCAAGTTGGTACGGGAACGCACGTGCATCACTTGCTGTCACTGTTTTGACATTCGTTTGAATATCAAGCCATGGCTTTTGCTTGATGCCGCCGCCCTTGAGTGCTGATGCAAGAGTGCGCAAGATGTGCGATGGGTTCATTGTCTTGAACGTGATGACAGAAAGACCAGTTTCCAACTTTGTGCTCGGCACAAGATCAATGGGGCGATTACCGAGATACGTATATGGGTTCGTATTCATGACGACAGAGAAGTAACCCTCGTCCACGGTGTGTCCGTTTTCGAACTTCAGTGAAAAGTGCGGACGCTTGCGATCGAAATCCATAAAGAACGTCTTGAGTGATGCAAGAACAAACAACGGATGTCCCGCATATCTCTTCAGCGCTGCACGTTGTTCCACCCAACGCACCACAGCGGCGTCGTAACCAAGGCCTGTGTGAAAGGTGAAGAATCTTCCATTGGCTCTGCCGAGTCCGATGGGGGAGATGTCGTTGCGGTCGAGCGCATCAACAATCAGCTCCACTGCTTCGATGGCGTTGTTCGGCATGCCGAGGGTGCGGGCAAAGACATTGGTCGATCCGCCAGGCAACACAGCCAGTGCTGTCTCGGTGGTGGCAAGGCCGGTGGCCACTTCGTTCAAGGTGCCGTCACCGCCATAGGCCACCACCACATCGATGCCCCGCCGGGCCGCATCTTCGGCAAAACGGGTGGCATGGCCACGCCGATTGGTCTCCACGACTTGCACATCGTGGTTCTCGGCCAAGCGCTGATGCACCGCAACGGTGTCTTTCGCCGTCACCGAGGACGCAAAGGAGTTCACAATCAGGAGGACGCGCAAGGCTTTTTACGGTATCAGCGCCTCATGGGCTGGGTCACGACAAACGTCACTCCAAAAGGGCAGTTCCTCGGGGTCTCGGGTTGGGTGAATGGGTTCCCTGTCGGTAACAATGTCTCTTATGAATGTGATCGTTTGTGTCAAGCAGATCCCCGACCCCGCAGCGCCTGGTGCGCTTGATGGGGCCACTAACACCCTGAAGCGTGATGGCAAGCTCATCCTCGACGATTCCGATGCATACGGCGTTGAGATGGCGCTGCAGTTGGTCGACAAGGCCGGCGGCGGAGAAGTCAGCCTCATCTCCATGGCCCCAAACGGTGAGACCGCAGGTCTTCGCACCGCGTTGGCCATGGGTGCATCAAAGGCAGTGCTCGTCTCTGATCCTGCATTGCAAGGTTCCGACGCACTCACCACTGCAAAGATTCTTGCTGCAGCAGTGCAGCGTCTTGGTGGCGCAGACCTCGTCATCGGTGCAACAGAGTCATCTGACGGTTACACCGGCACCGTGCCAGAACAAATGGCAGAACTTCTTGGTCTTCCTTCCGTGACTTTCGCAAAGAAAGTTTCTGTTGAAGGTGGCGCATTGAAAGTTGATCGTCAGACCGAAGCCGGTTACGACGAAGTCACCTGCGCACTTCCAGCGCTCATCAGCGTGACCGCTGGTGTGGTGGAGCCTCGCTACCCATCCTTCAAGGGCATCATGGCTGCAAAGTCAAAGCCAGTTGAAGAAGTCACCGCAGCTGACCTCAACGTCACGCCAGTCGGTTGGGCAGGAGCAGGCCAGAAGATCAGCAATGTCGCACAGGCAGAAGCTCGTCAAGCTGGCGAAGTCATCGAAGATGACGGCGAAACATTCGGCAAGATCGTTGGGTTCCTCGAGAACCTGAAGGTCATCTGAGTCGAAGTATCTAGAGGAGTTACACAATGGCACTGAACAACATCTGGGTCTTCGCACAGGCAGCCAATGGCGCGCCTACGTCGGCCACACTCGAATTGCTCACCAAGGCACGTTCGCTTTCTTCCAACGTGACTGCATTCATTGCAGGTAGCGGTGCAGAAGCAGCAGCACTCGGTGAATACGGTGCAACTGCAGTTCTTGCAGTTGAAATCGGAAAGAGCCTTCCAGGCGTTGCAATCGCATCTGCATTGAAGAGCGTCATCGACGGTGGCAACACCCCCGACCTCATCATGTTCCCGCAGAACACCGAAGGCCGTGACATCATGTCGCGTTTGTCGGTGAAGCTTGACAAGACAGTCATCACCAACAACATCGACATCACCGACTCAGGCGATGGCGTCACTGTTGTGACACCAATCTTTGGTGGCAACACACTCGTCAGCACCACCTTCACAGGCGCTGGTCCATTCCTTGCAGCATTCCGTCCGAAGTCATTTGCAGCGGAATCAGCCGGCGGTGCAGCAGCAGCTGTCACCGCAGTGTCGGTTCCCGAGCTCGGCGCAACAGGCTCAGCACAAGTTGTCGCTGTTCACGTTGAAGCAACAACTGGTCCGAAGCTTGACGAAGCAAACATCGTCGTTGCTGGTGGACGCGGTCTTGGTGAAGCACCAAGCTTCGCAATGGTCGAAGAGCTGGCAACATTGCTCAAGGGTGCGCCTGGTGCTTCACGCGCAATCGTTGACGCTGGTTGGGTTCCTTACAGCTACCAAGTCGGCCAGACCGGCAAGGTTGTAAAGCCAACCATCTACATCGCAGCTGGTATCTCCGGTGCAACACAGCACATGGTGGGTATGAAGGGTTCCAAGAACATCATCGCGATCAACAAGGACAAGGAAGCACCAATCTTTGGTGTTGCCGACCTTGGCATCGTCGGAGACGTTCACAAGGTTCTCCCACAGATCATCGCAGCCCTCAAGGCTCGCTAATTCTCACTGACCGTTTGGTCAGATGATTTTTTAAACAGACCCTCGCCATTGCGGCGGGGGTCTGTTTGATTATTACGACACATGTTGTTGCGCTTTGTTTTGTTTTTCGGCGCACTGTGTTTTCTTTCGCGTGTTCGTTAAATCGGCAATTGAAATGCCTCATCAATCTCATGCACAATCTTCTTCATCACTAAAGAAAGAAGTTGCACATGTCGATGACAGATCATGAAATGCGCCAGATGGAAAGACGAATTGAAGAGAAGATTGAATCTCTGAGAAAGGAGTTTCGTTCTCTCAGTAGAGAGATTGGGTCAGTTGATCTGAGAGTTGCCAAAGTCTTTGGTGCAGTGCTGGGACTGGCCCCAATTGTCTTCTTGACTTACATCATGGTGCTCAAACTTCTTCCCAACAAGAGTTGATTTGTCTCTAATGAGACTTGCCAAAATTGTTCACATGCCGAACACATCTCCAGCAGTCAATCTGCAAAAGGAGAATTGAAATGACTGCAGTGATTACAGAAGCACAACGATTTGAAATGCACACATGTTTGAGAGGGCTTATGGGTGAAGAAGTAGCAAACACAATGATGGAACATCTGCCGCCATCTGGATGGTCTGATGTTGTTCGTAAGGCAGACTTAGATCACGTTGAGGCGGCACTGAAGACTGAGGTTGGTCACTTGCAGAAAAGTATCGATTTAATCAATGTTCATATTGAAGGCATCAGGTCTGCCCAATGGACATTGGTGGGAATCACAATCATCTGCTTTATTGCGCAGACGGCATGGATCTACAACGGAATCAAATGAGTGCCCGATGAAGGCGTTAGGCGTGGTCGGCGGCGCTGAGCGCAACCGATAGTCCCTCTTCTGCATCCTCAATCACAAGATGCAGTCCCCAGCCAGTCGTGGGTGCTTCGTCATTGCGGAACACAGTGAAGTTCAAGCTCTCGATCACTTCACCCAACTCTTCCGCATCACACGGCCAGTCCTCGTCTAAGCCCGTGAACGTGGCCAGTAGCCACCATGCCTCACTGCGGCCAGTGGCAGCGCCACGGCGCTTCCCATGCGCTCCACCACTTGATGCCGCCCACGCCAGCAACTGCAACGCCTCGCCAGGGGAGACCTCTGTAATCCCGGCACTAACCAGCCCTAAAGCTCCGAGCGCCTCTTCGATGCCACCTTCCACCACGGCAGCCTGTGCGGTGCCATTGGATTGGGCGGTCCATGGTTCCATCATGCGACGGAATACGTCGACAGTCGCATCGTCCAAGCCAGCAACATGCGCGGTCGAGGTAACCGCAGATGGCGATGCAACATCAATCGGGTCAAATTGCAATCCATCATCGGAATAAACAGCTAACGAGTACTGCGGCTCCCACCACTGCGGATTGATGGGCACATCGAGAACTGCAACTTCGCCTTCATCAACTTCGTCGCCACGTAATGCACGCTCATACGCCACCAGTGAACGGTCGTGTCCTGGTGCCAAATGCTCATCGAGATCTTCCCAGCGATGATGCACCGCAAGAATCTCGCTCACTGGTCCCGGCATGAACGTGCGTGCGGTGTCATCAAGTGCACGCACAGCGAATTCAGCCGGCGCCCATAACGCGAGGCGATAGTTGGCCAGAGTCGCAATTGGCCACAACTGGCGCCCCGTGTTCACTGCACTGCGCGCTTCGTTACGAATGCGCACCAAGTGTTCCCAATCGCGTGACGAACACGTGTCATCAACGTGGCGCACAAGACCATCAAGGTCGGCGCTACGGATGAGATCGTCTAAAGAAGTGGCCACGGGTATTGATATCGACTCTCTGGTGCGGGAAAGACTCTGTTGCGCAGAAGCCATCCGATGCGCTCCAGCATCGCATCAATTTCATCCTCCGTCAGTAATGACGCAAGATTCGTAGGAACATCATTCATGAGAACTTCCAGCGGTGCGAGAAGTTCATCTGCGATGTCTTCGCCGGCAAAGTCCCAAATCACCGTGCGCAACTTGAATTCATCGCTAAAGCACACACCATGGTCGATGCCCCAGAGATGATCATCTGCATCCACCAACACATGACCACCCTTGCGATCGGTGTTGTTGGCAACAATGTCGAACACTGCCATCGTGCGTAGCTGGTCATGCAGTTCAGGACGATCATCGAGGAACGTGAAGTAATGCAGTGACGGATCATGGTTGATGAACAACTGCAATGAGCCTTCGCCTAATGGGCCTTCACGCACCACCGTTGGCGGGATGATGTCGTACTGCAGTGCTTCGCTCAGGCGATATGCAGCAACTTCGCGCTTGAAGAGGCCTGCTGGGAAGTCCCACAACGGACGTTCACCCGTGAGTGGTTTGTAGATGCCTTGCGTCCCGTCATCACCCACCGCCATCAGAAACGTGGCGTTGGAAGAGTTCGGCATGCGGCCTTCAATTTCAAGGTGGCCATCAGTGAGCAACTGCAGAAGTTCTGGCGTGTTACCCATACGTGTCAGTCGTCCGTGCGATTACGCGAGTGCTTAATTGAACTTGGGGCAAGCGTGGCCTGCAGGGTCAACCGGTGCGGCGCACCACTTGCAGATGGCGCGACCAGCATTGATGAACAAGTCTGCTGTTTCGCAGAATGCACGAGCTTGCGATGGCGTGAGCATCACGCGCACCACAGTGCTGTTGTCGTTGTCCTCATCGTCTTCATCCAGAAGATCAAAGATGTCCTCGTCGTCTTCATCGACCAACACCATCTCTTCCAACTGCACCACCATGCGCATGTTGGGGCGGTCAACGCCGAGACCAACAGAACCCAAAACGAAATCTTGTTCCACTGGGTTTACAAGAGATGCTGATGTTGAATCAATGTCAGTGCCGGTATCGGGCATGTCAGCCAACATGCCACGCAAGTATTCGGCAAGCGCTGCTACTTGTTGCTTCTCACACTTGATGGAGACGGTGCGACCATCGCCACGCACCTGCACATAGAACGTGCGATCACCAGGTTGCCCAATGGCGCCAGTGGCGAAACCATCCGCATCTTCGAAATCAAAATAGAAACCCATGTGACTACCAGTGTGCCAGTTGTGTCAGGACGGACGCAGGTCGGCCAAGGAGCCGCCGGTGGAGTTAACAGTGAGAACAATGGGGCCGTAGCCCGTGTATGCAACAGCACTCACGGAGCACGTACCGATGACAATGCGCTGGAAGAGATCAATGTGTGTGCCCATGGCATGAGCAACAGCAGCTTTGATGGGGTCGGCATGCGAAACGCACACAACAGTGCCACCTGGGTGCGCTGCACGAATGCGGTCCAGTGCGCTCACCATGCGTGTTTGCATTTCGGTGAATGACTCGCCATTGGGGAAGCGGAATGTGCTCGGTGCCTTCTGCACGGTGGACCATTCGGGCAACTTCATCAACTTGCTGAGTTCGGCACCGGTCCAATCACCGAAGTCGCATTCAAGAAGTCCCTTGTCGATCTTCACGCGTTGCTTGAGTGCCTTTGCAATGGGTGCCGCAGTCTCACGAGCACGCTCAAGAGGTGATACATAGATGGCATCGATCTTTGGCAGTTCTGCAATGCGCTCAGCCACGCGATGAGCCTGTGCCACACCCGCCTCGGCCAAGTGCAGCCCCGCAGCCCGACCCGGAAGAATCTTGCCCGTGGTGGGGGTCTGGCCGTGGCGCACCATCAAGATGACGGTGGACGACGGGGGAGCAGTTTTCTTTGCGGGTGCCATGCAGTATCCAACCTACTGTTGGGGTCGTGGATTCCCTGAAACGAGTGTGTGACGACATTGCATCGTGCGTGGCGTGCCCTCGTTTAGTGGAATGGCGTGAGTCTGTGGCTGTTGAGAAGCGCGCGTCGTTTCGCGACCAGGAGTACTGGGGTAAGGGTGTTCCAGGCTTTGGTGATCCGAAGGCGGGGCTATGGGTGATGGGACTTGCACCCGCCGCACACGGAGCGAACCGCACAGGTCGCATGTTTACCGGTGACCGCAGTGGTGACTGGTTGTATCGGGCGATGCACAAGGCGGGATTTGCAACGCAAGCCGAAAGTGTTGGCGCCGATGATGGATTGAAGTTGACAGGTGCGTGGGTGTCGAGTGCTGTGCGTTGTGCACCGCCCGACAACAAACCGACGAATGTTGAGCGAGACACATGCGTGACGTACTTGCAACGTGAACGACAGTTGTTGAAACACGTTCGCGTTGTGGTGTGTCTTGGCAGCTTTGCGTATGAAGCAGTGTGCAAAGAGTGGGGCGTGAAGCCACGACCAAAGTTTGGTCACGGCGTAGAAGCAGTGGCCCCCGACGGCACGGTGATTCTGTGTTCATTTCACCCCAGCCAGCAGAACACCTTTACGGGCAAGCTGACAGAGCCGATGATTGACGCAGTCTTTGCCCGCGCTCGAAGCGTGGCGAGTTAAGCGCTGAGTGCGCGAGCGGTGAAGAACGCCGCCATGGTGTGCGCAGTGTTCGCATCATCCAGCAACTGTTGCATCTGGAAGAAGCTGTGGAACATGCCGTTGAATCGCACCACGCTGGCGGTGACGCCATTTGCGATCAGTCGACGTCCGTACTCTTCGCCTTCATCACGAAGCGGATCAAGTTCTGCAGTGATGATGAGCGCAGGTGGTGCACCCTTCAACAATGAATCAGGCGCGAAGTGTGGCGATGCCAGTGGATCTTTCAAGTCAGCACCAGCCGGCATGTAGTGATTTGTGAACCACTGCATTGCTTGTGTTGTTAACACTGGGCCCGCTGCATTTTCCACGTGAGACGGGAACGACGCTGTCATGTCAGTTGCCGGGTAGATCAAGAGTTGGAACACCAAAGGCACGGGGCGCTGCTGGCTCACAATTGCTGCGAGGTTTCCACCGGCGCTGTCTCCACCCACTGCGATGCGGTCAGGGTTGATACCCAGTTCGGATGCGTTCTCGTATGCCCAACGAAGTGAGCACATGGCGTCTTCAACAGCAGCAGGGAAGGGGTTCTCTGGTGCCAAGCGGTAATCAACGCTGAGCACTGCATGGCCCATGCGGTTTGCGAGTGAACGACATGTTGCGTCGTGTGAGTCGAGCCCACCAATCACCCATCCACCACCGTGGTAGTACACAAGCAAGCCCAAGTTCTTGTCAGCATTCGGGCGATACAAACGCGATGGCACACCGCCAGCGCTCACTTTACGAATCTCGAAGATCTCTTCGGTCGATGGCAGTTGACGTGAGTTGTAGTACTCACGGAATGCAGCTGCGTCGGAGTCTTGAATGATAGGGCCACCAGCCGCAGCCATCATCTGAAGAATTACTTGTGCTTGTGGATGCAATGCCATGACTTACTCCGCTGGTTTTGTTTCGGCTGTTGGTGTGGCGTCTGCAGCTGGTACGTCTGCTGGTGCTGCATCAGGTGCTGGAGCCTTCTTCTTCAGTGCAGGTGTTCCTACCTTCACTGTTGTTTCTGCCCAATCTGGCCAACGGCGACGGCTCACGATGGAGAGTGTGCGCAACAACTTCATTGCCACTTCGTCTTCTTGCGCAGGCTTCGACTCAATGACGCCTTCTTTAATCATGCGTTCAATCACTTCAACGCCCAACTTGGTGCGCACGATGGTGAGCGTCCAACTGTTGTCCTTGCCGATGCCTCCGGTGGAGATGTCTGCATGTTCTGCAGCGAAGTCGGGGCAGCTCTTGCAGCCTTCGCGAGTCCACTGATGGCATTCCTTCAAATCGATCTCATGGAAGGAACCATCGTTCATCCAGATCTGGAAGGCGCCCTTGATGTTCATCTTCACCATGTCTTGCTTCTTCAAGCCGTACTTGGCTTCAAATAATTCAGGGAAGATGGCGTCGTCGAATGTCTTGCTGCACAAAAGTCCAATGTTGAATTGGAAAGGCTTTGATACTTTGCCGGCCTTACGATCCCACATCACTGGGGGCGATGACACTTGGCAGCCCATGCCAACGAGTGCGAGCTTGGTGAGTCCTTTTTCTTTTGCTTCGGGAAGCGCAAGTGGGTTGGCGCAGTAGGTGTAGCGCGAGCCTGCGGTGGCAAGAACTTCTTCCTTCGTTTGCACGAGGACTGGCTTGGCCTTCCATCTGTCATCGTCTTCAACGCCGCTAACGAGTGCGCCTTCGATGTAGTTGTTGTCCATCAACCAAGAAAGCATTGCGGTGACAAAGCCACCGTCTTGACCTTTTTCTAACTGTGTCTTGTCTGTGGCACGAGTGAGAAGCAGTTGTTCCCAGATGCCGGCCATCTCGTCGTCTTCGCGATCGCGACCAAAGAGGTGCTTGTTCGCAGAAGATTCCCAGGTGCGGAAACGTGGGCACGCGCGGGTGCATGTGGTGCAGCCCTTCTCGCCATGCAAGCAGTTGTCAAGACCGAGTTCTTCTTCGATATGGAAGGGCTTGTACTTGCCCTCTTCATGTTCGTATCCGATGACGTCGTGCGGACATGTCACCACGCAGCCAGCACATCCGGTGCAGAGCCCCGTGTTGATGACTTCTTCGTAGAGCTCTTTCCACTGCGCTGTCCAGCGCTCGGCCTTGGCAGGTGCATCAGGTGTCATGGTCATTCCACGACACTAGGGGCTAGATGGCGTCGGCTCCATGTTCGCCCGTACGGATACGGATGATCTGCTCCACATTGGTGACCCAGATCTTGCCGTCACCAATTTTGCCTGTGCTGGCGGCCTTGGTGATGAGGTCGAGGATGTCATTGACATTGCTGTCATCAACAACGAATTCCATCTTCACTTTGGGAACAAAGTCGATCTGGTATTCAGAGCCTCGGTAGGTCTCGGTGTGTCCGCCCTGACGGCCAAACCCGCGAGCCTCGGACACTGTCATGCCTTGTACGCCGGCGCCTTTGAGGGCTTCCTTCACGTCGTCCACCTTGAAGGGCTTCACGATTGCTGTTACGAGCTTCATATTTTCATTCTGCCTTATCTTGAGAAGTTGTGATCACTGGTATGCGGATTCTGAGTGCTGGCTCTGGTCGAGACCAACTAATTCATCTTCGGTGGAGACGCGAAGACCAATGGTTTTGTCGAGAACCTTTGCCAGCACCCATGTGACGGTGAAGGAGAAGGCAATCGTTGCGCCAAGAGCAACAAGTTGGTCCATCAGGAGTTCTGTCCCGCCGCCGTAGAAGATGCCATTGGCGCCAAGGGAGTTGACCTTTGTGTCGGCAAAGAATGCGAGAAGGATTGCTCCGAGAATTCCACCAACGAGGTGCACAGCGATGACATCAAGGCTGTCGTCGAATCCAAACTTTGTCTTCAGCGTCAGTGCGAGATAACAAACGGCACCAGCGATGAAGCCGATGTAGATAGGGGACATGCCGCCAACGAAACCAGCACATGGCGTGATGGCAACAAGGCCGGCAACTGCACCAGATGCTGCACCCAATGTCGTTGCGTGACCAGCCTTGAGTTTTTCAACGATGAGCCATCCGCACATTGCGGCAGCTGCCGCGAGGTGAGTGTTGACAAGTGCCTGAGCGGCAAGACCATTTGCTGCGAGAGCAGAGCCGGCATTGAAACCGAACCAACCGAACCACAAGATGCCCGTACCGAGAACAGTGAACGGCAAGTTGTGTGGAGGCATTGCCTCACGTGGCCAACCCTTGCGATTACCCAAGACAAGAACGATGGCGAGCGCTGCAACACCAGCGTTGACGTGAATCACTGCGCCGCCAGCAAAGTCGAGCGCGCCGAGCTGGAACAACCAACCATTAGGGCTAAAGACCCAGTGAGCAACGGTGGGGTACACAATGACGGACCATACGCCGATGATGATCGCGTATGCCGAGAACTTCAGACGGTCTGCAGTTGCGCCTGTGATGAGCGCAGGAGTAATCACAGCAAACATCATCTGGAATGCAAAGAATGCGAGAACGGGAATTAACAACTCGAAATTGCCGGTGTAGCCAGGAAGTGCATCAACTGTTGTGAGGTTCCGCATGAAGGCAAAGTCAAAGTTGCCGAAGTACTTACCGTCACCACCAAACGCGAGGCTGAAGCCAACAGTGGCCCAGAGCACGCTGACGAGGCCCATCGCGAAGATGTTCTGCATCAACATGCCGAGAACGTTCTTGGCGCGCACCATTCCTCCGTAGAAGAAGGCAAGGCCCGGTGTCATAAATGCGACAAGCGCAATTGATACCAGTACCCAGGCTGTCGCCGCTGGTTTACTGGCGACGTATTCCATCGTTTCAAGTAATTTCGGATCGATTTCTGATGCGAAAAGCATTGGTGTCTCCTAAGTAGACGTTGAGGTTGACACCAAGGTAGAAGTTGATTGTTTCCTGTGTGTTTCTGCTTAGTGAATGACAGGACAATGCAAAAGACCCGCGCCCCCACTTCGTTGTGGTGACGCGGGTCTTTTGATTGTGACTATTTACAGACGGCCTGAGCCGAATTCTGGGTAAGCGACAACGCCCATCTCTGGAATATCGAGACCGTTGATTTCATCTTCTTCAGCGGAGCGGATGCCGCCCTTAGTGAACTTGTTCTGGATTGAGAAGAAGCCATACGCAATCGGGAAGATCACGCCGAGGATGACTGCAACGCCCAGAGCTTGTGCTCCGAGTTGGCCCCAGTCGCCCTTGATGATTCCTTCGATTCCCTTCGATGATGAACCGTTCCAGCCTGCGCCGTAGCTGCCGTTGGCGAAGATGCCCACTGCAAGCGTTCCGAAGATTCCGTTCACCATGTGCACTGCGATTGCACCCACTGGGTCGTCAATCTTGAACTTGCGCTCAACGATGAATACAGATTCGATGGCGAGGACTGCGGCGATGATGCCGATCACTGCCGCTGCCCATGGAGCAATGAATGCACATGGTGCTGTCACTGCAACGAGGCCAGCAAGCATGCCGTTAATCATCATTCCGGGATCTGGCTTGCCAGTGCGCTTGGTGATGTAGAACATCGCTGTCAACGCACCGAATGCTCCGGCAATTGCAGTGTTTGTTGCAACTGTTGCGAACTGAACGTCAGTTGCAGCAAACGTGCTTGCTGCGTTGAATCCAAACCATCCGAACAACAAAATGAATGTTCCGAGCATGGCCATGGGAATGTGGTGACCAGGCAATGCGCGTGGCTTACCATCTGCACCGAACTTGCCAATGCGAGGTCCGAGGACGATTGCACCTGCGAGAGCAGCAACGCCACCCACTGAGTGCACAACACCGGATCCGGCGAAGTCAACGTAACCAGCACCAAGGCTCATGGTGTCCCATGTCTTTGACAACCAGCCGCCGCCCCATGTCCATGCTGCGAAGAGTGGGTAGTAGATAGCGCCACAGAAGAGGCCCCAAATGGTGAAGCTGCTCCACTTCCAGCGCTCAGCCATTGAGCCTGTTGGAATCGTTGCAACGGTGTCCATAAACGCCACCATGTACAAGAAGAATCCGAGGAGTGCTGGTGTGATGGTGCCGGTAGACAATGCCCAACCGCCTTGGTACAAGAACACCCAGTTGCCGCTACCGATGAGTGGTTCGCCAACAGGTTCTGCGAGACCGATACCAGCGAAGCTGAAACCGCCGAAAGCAAGCGGGAAGCCCACGAGGAAGAACGCAACAAAACCCAATGCGAAGATTGCGAAGTTGGTGCTGACCACGTGTGCTGCGTGCTTTGCGCGAGTAAATCCAGTTTCAACAAGCGCGAATCCGGCCTGCATGAAAATGACGAGCATTGCGCCGATGACGACCCACAACAAGTTGAGTTGTGTGCCGAGAACTTCTACTTCAGATTGCATCGCTGCCTTCTTCCTTTGTACGAATTCGAATGAGACGGGAGATGTCGGTGACCCATATCTTTCCGTCACCGATCTTTCCTGTAGATGCGGATGATGTGATGGCCTCGAGGACCTGCTCAACCTGGGCTTCGTCAACGACGAGCTCCAACTTCACTTTTGGCACGAAATCGATGGCGTATTCACTACCGCGGTAGGTCTCTGTGTGTCCGCCTTGACGGCCGAACCCTTTGACTTCCGAAACGGTCATGCCTTGCACGCCTGCCGACTTCAGCGCGTCTTTCACATCGTCCACCTTGAATGGCTTGACGACTGCCGTGATCAACTTCACTGAACTGTCTCCTTGTGTTGTGTTACCCGAAGGCAACGTCCAAACGTTGCTATTGCAACTGAGAACAAGGTACGGAGGAGAGATTTCCCAACTGTCGCCGAATTGTTTCGGGAGCGTGGCGAATTGGTTGCTGTGTAAACGCTGTGTAAACGGTTACGAGAGAAGCGCGTTCACACGACGCAGTGCTTGATCACTGATTTTGCGACCATGACGAGTCGATACTTCGAATCGATCAGCAACTTCGCCATTGCTTGTCGTGATCTTTGCGTGGTGCACGTTGATGTTTGCACGCGCGAATGCTGCTGCGACTGCCTGAATGAATCCGGGTTGGTCTGCTCCGCGTACAAGAACCACGCTGTGCCACGGGTGTGCTTCGTTGTCGAGAGTGAATTCAATTGCGTTCTTTGTTCCGCGTGCAAGACGGCGTGGATTCTCAATGCGCTTGCGGAGAAGCTGTTCAAGTTCAAAGGCAATTTGTGTGGCGCTGGGCTTTTGAAGCGAACGAACCTTGAATGAGTCGAGCACTGCGCCGTCGGGCCAGGTTGCAAGGTCTGCATCGATGATTTCAAGGCCACGATTGGCAAGAGTTGCGCAAATGCGAGCAAGCAAACCTCTGGTGTCTTGGGTTGCGATATCAATTTCCCACTCGTCATCGACAGCGGTGGCGTGCACGTTCACGCGAACTGTGCGAGCACGCGGTGCGGGCTCGACAAGTGTCGCATGACGCACAATCGTTTCTGGTTCGTGTGCGAGGACATAGACGGCAGCTGCATGCTGAATGCGATCAATCACCATGGGGTCTTCTGTCAGTGCAATGGCATCACGACGTCGAACGGATTCAAGTGAGTTCTCGACTCCCTCGATCAATTCTGGATGTGCCAGCAAGGCCTGAACGCTTGTTGTGACGTCAATGAGGATGGAGTATTCGAAGTCCTGCATTCCTCCGCGTGCCTCAGTGAGCATGCGGCACTTTTCGACCATCAGGGGAGAGCCAAGGAATGCAGCGAGTTGTGCGAGTACTCGTTGGTTCGGCTCGTAAGGGTCAGTTGTACAGGTCGACAACATGAGTGAGGATGCGAGAACGAGTGACTGCACCTCGTTCTTCACTTCTTCGGGCAGCACGAGTCGCTGGATTGAAGCAGTGATATCTCCGTTATCAGAGAAGTCGGTGACAAGACTAGCGAGAAGCAGACTGCAATCATCAGGCGTTGCTCGCGTCACTTTTTTGCGGAGAGCTTCAACAATCGGCATCTGAACCATGTGAGTGGGGTCAAGTTCGGTTGTGTCACCGCGCCGTGATCGCAATGCCGTCGCCATCTCAGGAAGTGCACGATCAATCACACTGGTGATCTCCAAGAATCTCCATGATCGAGAATTGCCTCGTACCAAAACATCAAGAAGCTGCTGCGTTGTTGCCGCATCCCATGTCACAGGCTCATTGCGGTTGGCGTGCGCCCAGTCAAGCAGTGTGTTGTTGGGTTGGGCATTCGCTGCATGAACTGCAGCTTCCAGCGCGAGAGAAAGTGTGAGCGAAGCAGGTGGTGTTCCGTGCAACTGCACTTCACCATCAATGAGACGAATCCATCCGCCCACGGGTTCGTCTGTGACCTCTGTTGCCTCGGCATCTTCAAGTGCAGAGCCGCCAGATTCAATTCTCCAACGAAGTAGTGGTGGAGTGATGACGGTGGTGAGAAGAACCATGAGAAGCACGATGGCGTAGAGCTCATCATCAAACACGCCGATCGAAACACCGATGGTCGCAAAAATAAGGCCAACTTCACCACGCGGAATCATGCCGATACCGATGAGCAATTTGTCCGTGTTGGTGCCTCGAGCCCCGACTGCAGCAAGAACCTTGCCAGTGATAGCGATGATGGTGAGCACACCAGCGACGATCAGAACATGTGCAGAGAAGAATTTTGTGACGTCTGTGTCAATTCCGATCTGCATGAAAAACACTGGAATGAAGATGCTGCCGAGAATTGAAAAATCACGCGCGATCCTGTCGTGATGACTTGTGCGTGCAAGGGCAGTACCCGCAACAAATGCGCCAATGATTGGAGCAAGTTGTGCGCCGCTTGCTGCAGCCGAGAAACCGAAGGTAACGCCCGCAGCGAGAACGCCAATCGTTGCTGGTGATGCAGCTTTCGCACCCACCAGCGCAAAGAGGCGTGGTACAAGAAAAAGACCGATGGCACCGGCGATAACAAGGAAGCCAACAGCAAGACCAATTGTGCTGATGAGTCCCATTGCATCGATCGATCCTTGCTTCACGATGCGAGTGACAACAGTGAGAATGATGAGTCCGAAGACATCGTCAGCGACAGCTGCACCGAGAACTATTCGTGCTTCGGTGGATGCCAATGCTTTGAGGTCGCCGAAGACTCGCGCTGTGATTCCCACGCTGGTCGCGGCAAGTGCTGCACCAAGGAAGAGCGACGCGTTGAGTGATTCGCCGAATGCTCGGCCTGCAGCGATGCCGGAGGACATGGGGAGAACAACGCCAAGAACGGCGACCGCCATCGATGCGCGACCAACGCGCCGCAACTCGTTGAGGTCCATTTCCAGTCCGACTTCAGCCAGCAAGATGATGACGCCTACCTCTGCGAGCACGCGGAGGGCATCGCTGGGTTCCACAATGCCCAACATGGATGGGCCAATGATGATGCCAGCGGTGATCTCGCCGAGAACGGCGGGAATGCGAATGCGCTCGCACAGCTCTGCGGCAAGTTTCGCCAGGATCAGCACCAGCGCCAATGAAGTGAATATCTGACCGAAGTCGAGAGCCCCACCGGCGGCAAGCAGGGAAGAAATCATTGGGAAGTGTCTACCTGCTGGAGCATGAAAGTTTCGGCCGCTTTGTGGCCATTGTCTGTCAGCATCCAGCCCCGCCGTCGTACAGTCACCAATGCGTCCGCCCCGAGCCAGCGTCGAATGGCAACGAGGGAGGCATCGATGCGTCGTGCTGATGCGCTTTCAAGTCCGGTCTGGCGTGCCAGGAAATCTCGGCCGATGATCTTTCCTTGGGACTCCACAAGAAGGCGAAGAACGTGGAGATCGAGAGCGGTAGGGGGCGAATGCGCCGAATCAGTTGTCTCCACCATGATCTTGACCTTATGAAGGACAGTTTTCGGGGTTGTTCGCCCCCTGTGAACGGTGTGTGAACGGACACAGCATCAGAATTCGTGGAATCGGAGAATTTTCCGACAGAATCGGAACTCATGGAACTCACCTATGCCCCCGAAGACGAACAGTTCCGCGCGGAGATCCGCGCCTGGCTGAAGGACAACCTGCCAAAGGGCTGGTTCGACAAAGACTTCGAAATGACCAACGAAGAACGCAAGAAGTTCAACGATGAATGGCCAAGCAAGTTGTTCTCTGGCGGTTGGATTTGTGCAACATGGCCAAAGGAATACGGCGGCAAGGGTCTCAGCACCATGCAAGGCGTTGTGTTGTCGGAAGAGTTCGCAAACGCGAAGGCTCCGATGCGCGCTGACTTCTTTGGTGACACGCTCGTGGGCCCAACACTTCTCCAGTGGGGTACCGAAGAGCAGAAGAAGGAATTCCTTCCACAGATTCTCAATGGCAGCATGCGCTGGTGCCAAGGTTTCTCTGAGCCAAACTCCGGTTCCGACCTTGCAAGCTTGAAGACAACTGCAGTTCTTGACGGTGACGAATGGGTCATCAATGGTCAGAAGGTGTGGACCACACAAGGTCACCACGCTGACTACTGCTTCCTTCTCACACGTACCGATCCTGATGCGCCAAAGCACAAGGGCATCTCCTACTTGCTCGTTCCGATGAAGCAAAAGGGTGTTGAAGTGCGCGGCATTGTGCAGCCAGACGGCACCGCAGAGTTCTGTGAAGTGTTCTTCGACAACGCTCGTTGCCCGAAGGACAATGTTGTCGGTGGCGTGAACAACGGCTGGGTCGTTACAAACTCCACGCTTGCTTTCGAGCGCGGCATGAGTGCAACCACCGGTTACCGCCGATTCGAGTCCGAGTACAAGGCAATGGTTCGTGGTGCAAAGGACAACGGCGCAATCAACGATCCAAAGATTCGTCAGCGCCTCATGAACTACTACACCAAGATTCAGATTCTCAAGATCAACGGTCTTCGTTCTCTTTCCACCACTCTTATGGGCAAGAAGGACCCGAGCATGGCTGCACTTGGTGCAACCAACAAGATGTTCTGGACCGAAATGCACAAGGAAGCAATGGAACTTGCTCTCGACATCAGCGGCGCAAACGCAATGCTTGTTGACTACGCAATGGGCGACGGCAACTGGCCAGGAACCGCACGCGAAAAGCGTCGTGACGGTTACCCCGTCAGCGGCATGATGTCAGCGTTCTTCTTCTCTCGTTCCGAAACCATTTGGGGTGGAACAAGCCAGATTCAGCGCAACATCGTTGGTGAGCGCGTTCTTGGTCTTCCAAAAGAACCACAGAACAAGTAATTGTTGATGACAGCCGAAACCGTCACCTTCTCGCGCGGCACGCTTCAAGCGCCGTTCGGGTTGCTGACGGTGGTGGCGTCACATCGTGGTGTTCGATACATCACGTTTGAAGAAGATGCTCATCCGAAGCCGTATGTCGACATGGATGTGCGTGATGATTCTGAACATCCTGTTGTTGCTTCTGCACTGATGCAGTTACGCGAATACCTCGCTGGTGATCGCACATCATTTGATTTGCCACTCGACTTACAGGGCACTGAGTTCCAGGTTGATGCGTGGAATGCGTTGGCCAAGATTCCATTTGGTTCAACAGTGTCGTACGCACAACAGGCCGCATCGATTGGTCGACCAAAGGCAACACGCGCAATTGGCTCCGCGAATGGCCGTAATCCCGTAGTCATTGTTTTGCCATGTCATCGTGTGGTGGGGGCGGACGGTTCGCTCACCGGTTTTGGTGGTGGATTACACGTCAAGTCGTGGCTTCTTGACTTAGAGAAGCAAAAGTCAGCACAGGCATAACGCATGACGTGCCACAGGCACCACACGTTGTTGCCTAAGGTTGCACCATGACTTTTGTTTCTCGCGTCCTTGCTGTTCTGCTGATCGTTGTTTGTGTTGGCACTGGAGTTTTGGATTTCATGAAGCCCGCTCAGATTGTGCAAACAATGAATCGCTTGCGTGTGCCCTTGAATGCGGTTCCGGTGTTAGGTGCGATCAAAATTGCAGCCGCGATTGGTTTGATTATTGGGTTCGGCAACATTCGCTTAGCGCAAGTGACAGGTGCGTGCTTGTGTGCGTACTTCGCAATTGCAACAACAACTCACACGCGTGTCAAAGACAGCATTCGAGACACTGCTCCAGCATTTGTGTTGCTCGTGGTGTCGATGTTGTTCGTTCTCACCACGCTGGCGAGCTAAATCGCCAAGAACTGAAGTGCGCGTTCAGCCGCGCATCTTCTCCCACTCTTCGTCGCCCAAGCCCAGCTTCTTGAATCGTTTGGAGATCCAGAGGGGAACTTCGATCGGAAGGCCTTGTTCGATCTCGGACACCATTTGTCCGTTTTCGTCCCACATGTGGCAGGTGTTGAGGTTCATGGCGTATCCGCGACGACGGTCTTCTTTGGTCATGGCAGCGCGTTGTTCTGACGAGACATTGGGGGAACCCATGCGCATCGACCAGATGCTCTGAATTGCAACCGGAGCCATCGCAGTCAACATCGCCCCGATGTGTGTGCATCCACGCGGCCCACCAAAGAGCTCCTTCACCTTTGCATTGAAGCCACGAGCGATGGAAAGTCCGACCAGCTTGTCGTAGGCAGGAACAATGTCGGTGCAGTGGGTGTGAGGGCGTTCGTGGAATTCAACATGTGCGCCGACAATCTCCAACGAGGGGAATGCCACTTCGAGATCAACGATCATGTGGTGCACCCAGAGGGTCTCTGGGTCTTCCTTGACATAGAGGCCCGCGGGCTTCTCATCGAAGATGACGCCGCGCATGAGGAACATGTCTTCGTTCATTTTGTACGTCCGGATTTCATACCGACGGGTGTGAATCAACTTTCCGCCTTCTGGCGGTGCGGGGAAATAATCGTTCGTAGACACGTAAACACTGTGTCAGAGATACGTCTCATCAGGCGAACTGTGAGCTACCCATGGCAGAATTGACCCGTGACTTCCCTTAAAGAGACCCTCAAGAACGACATGACTGCTGCAATGAAAGCTCGCGAGGAATTGAAGAAGTCGACTTTGCGAATGGCGTTGTCTGCCATCACAAACGCAGAAGTTGCGGGCACAGAGGCAGTCGAACTCAATGATGAGCAGGTCATCAAAGTGCTGCAGGCCGAAGCAAAGAAGCGGATGGAATCTGCCGAGGTGTACGAACAGAATGGCCGAGCAGATGCGGCGGCACAAGAAAGAGCTGAAGCAGAAGTGCTGATGGCTTATTTGCCTGCAGCGATGTCTGATGATGAACTCGGTGCCATCGTGGCCGAAGAAGTTGCTACTGCTGCTGCGAATGGCAACACCGGAATGAAAGCAATGGGTGCCGTCGTCAAAGCAGTGCGCGAACGTGCGGGCTCATCTGCTGACGGATCAAAGATTGCAGATCTCGTGAAGGCTGCGCTTGCCTGATGTCTGATCCGGCACCACAACTTGTTGGGCTCTCGCCAACGATGAAGCGCGTAGCTGCGTCGCTGCGTCGTTCACTCAAAGCGATTTATCACGTGCATCCAGCACATGACGATGAAGAGATGGCTGCGACGGCAGAAAAGTTGAGTGAGTTGATGTCTGCTGCGGGAACGATGGGTCTAGGTCAGTCGTCTGATGTTCGCTACACACGCAGCCCGTTGTCCGGTCCGTTCAATCCGATTGCTCCACCAGTGACGTATGAGTACGGAGAGAACTCCATCTCGGCACAAGTCCTTTTCAATGAGAGTTACCAAGGCCCACCCGCTTGTGTGCACGGTGGAATGGTGGCTGCGTTGTTAGACGATGCTCTGGGTCGTACCCGTCACCTCACAGGGCGAAACTGCGTCACGGGTGGGCTGAACATCACCTACAAACGCCCGACACCAATCAACGCAGACCTCACTGTGGAAGCCCGTATTGAGTCGGTACACGAGCGCAAGTTCATCGTGACAGGCGAGATTTACCACGACGGCAAGGTCACGGCGTCGGCTGAAGCCGTCTTTGTGTTCTTGGCTGACGAAAAATTCAATGCACTCGTTTCCGATGCACGCAACGCGTCACGGTAGTAGAACACTAGGAAATAGCCCAGTGTGGGCGAAAGGGGACCATCATGTCGGATGAACTAATTCTTGATTCACTACGTCGTCGCTTCCGCGCATTGTTTTCGTTGTATGAAGATGCAACGGCAACGATGACTCTCGAGCAGGTCAATCACCGCGAGAAAGATCTTGTGATGCCGATTGCTTTCTCTCTGTTCCACTGGGTGAACATGATTGACGCATCGATGATGATCCTGACGGGTGAGCCGTACATCTGTAACGACGAAATTCTTGCTGCAATCAATCTTGAAATTCCTGATCATGGCAAGCACCGCACAGTCGAAGAGATGCATGTGCAACAAATTGGCAACTACGAAGCATTCATTGATTACATGAACAAGGTCTTCGCTCGTATCGAGAAGTATCTCGCAGAACTGCAGCCAGAAGAGTTGACTCGTTTGGTGATTCCGCGACCCTTTGGTCCGCAGGTGGCAAATACCTTCTCCGCTCGCGTGGCTGGTCCTGAGGGCATCACGGTGTTAGATGGAATTGAGTGCTGGCTGTATCAGCACGGCATGCGCCACATGGGTGAGATCGAATTGGCACGGTCATTCGTGGGACTGCAAGGCATGACCAGCTAGAACGCTGGCGCTGCCGGGAGATAGTGGCGCCCACGGCAGGAATTGAACCTGCGACCCCTTGCTCCGGAGGCAAGTGCTCTATCCGCTGAGCTACGTGAGCGTGACGTGATGGACACGCGCTGACCTCAGTCTATGGCACATGAAATTGGAACCTGTTCAGCGCCACGAAACGGGGCAGAATAGAGAACCCATGGCCGATCCAATCATCTCCGTCTCTCGTCGCTTGGCAGACGCCTTTTCGGCTGTCGCCGGCACGGCTGTTGACCCAGTGGTACGCCCGAGCGACCGAGCTGATGCCCAGGCCAATGGTGCTCTGGCGATTGCCAAGACAATGGGTCTGCAGCCACGCGAAGTGGCGCAAAAGGCTTTGGATGCCGCAGGTGATTTGTCCGACATTCTTGCGTCGACAGAAATTGCGGGACCTGGCTTTATCAACTTGGTGTTCTCTGATGACTATCTTGCGCAGCAGTTGACGCTTGCCATGGCAGAGAACACATTGGGCGTTCGCGTGTCAGATGATGCTCATACAGTCGTCATCGATTACTCCGCACCGAACGTGGCAAAAGAAATGCATGTCGGCCACCTTCGCTCGACAGTGATTGGCGATGCACTTGTGCGCGTCATGGGTTTTGTTGGGCACACGGTTGTACGCGAGAACCACATTGGCGACTGGGGCACACCATTCGGCATGTTGATCGAGCACCTCATCGACCTTGGTGAAGAAAATGCCGCACACGAACTTGGTGTCGGTGACCTCGACGGCTTTTACAAGCAGGCGCGCGCCAAGTTTGAAGCATCCGATGAATTCAAGACTCGCGCCCGCCAACGCGTGGTGATGCTGCAAGGCGGCGACGAAGACACCATGCGTTTGTGGCGCACTCTGGTGAAAGAAAGCACTCGATACTTCAACAAGGTGTACACGCAGCTTGATGTGCTACTGACCGATGATGACCTCATGGGTGAGAGTGCATACAACGACTTGTTGTCGGTTGTTGTTGACCGTTTGCGCGACAGTGGTTTGTTAGTGGAGAGCGATGGCGCAGAGGTTGTGTTCCCTGAGGGCTTCACCAACCGCGAAAACGAACCGTTGCCATTGATTATTCGTAAGGGCGATGGTGGTTACAACTACGCCACGTCTGACCTTGGCTGCGTGATAGATCGTGTTGAACGCGTCGGCGCTCGCACCGTCCTGTATGTCGTGGGTGCGCCACAAGCGCAGCACTTGCAGATGGTGGAAGCAGTGGCCCGCATGGCGAAGTGGATGCCCGAGGGTTACGTGATGAACCACGTGTCGTTTGGCAGTGTGTTGGGCTCTGATCGCAAGATCCTGAAGAGTCGTGCTGGTGAAACGGTGAAGCTTGCTGCATTGCTCGATGAAGCAGTTGTGCGTGCTGAGGCTGCAGTCGTTGAAAAGAATCCAGACATGTCCGAAGCAGATCGCTCGGCTGTTGCCAACATGATTGGTATCGGAGCAGTGAAGTACTCCGACCTCAGCACGGATCGTGTGAAGGATTACATCTTTGACTGGGAACGGATGCTGTCCTTTGAAGGGAACACAGCGCCGTACCTTCAATATGCGCACGCACGTATCTGCAGCATCTTCCGCCGTGCAGATGTCTCTCGCGTGTCTGTTCGCGGTGTGACCTCATCGTTGGCAGAACCCCAAGAACGTGCTCTTGCCTTGCGCATTCTGCGTTTCGACTCTGCAGTGTGGGAGATGATTGACACGTTGAGCCCTCACAAGTTGTGTACGTACCTTTTTGACTTGGCGACCGACTTCACTGCGTTCTATGAGCATTGCCCTGTGCTCAAGACTGGCCATGAAGAGACTCGTGAATCACGTCTTGCATTGTGTGATGCAACAGCTCGTGTCATGGAACAAGGGTTGTCGTTGTTGGGTATTCGCGCACCGGAGCAGATGTGAACGCCATCGAGATGCGCCTGCTGCCGAGAACGGCATCCGTGAATGCTGATGGCGCCTTGTCTATCGGTGGGGTAGCGGTCGCAGAGATTGCGGCTCAATTCGGCACGCCCACATTCATCTATGACGAGCAGCATCTGCGCGAAACATGCCGCGAGGCTGTCGCAGCGTTTGGTGAAGATCGAGTGATCTATGCGACCAAAGCCTTCATCAACACCGCCGTAGTGCAGTTAATGAATGAAGAAGGCTTGTTGCTTGATGTTGCAACCGGTGGTGAATTGTTTGTCGCTTTGAATGCAGGTGTTCCAGCAAGTCGCTGTGTGATGCACGGCAATAACAAGTCGGAGGATGAACTTCGTACAGCGATGACTGCGGGCCTTCGACACATCGTGATTGACAGCTTTGATGAGATCGAGCGGATTGAACGGTTGCATGCTGAGGGTTTGCCTGCTCCGCGAGTGCAGTTACGCATCACTCCAGGGCTGCACGTGGAAACACATGCGTATGTGTCCACGGGTCAAGACGATTCGAAGTTTGGTTTCAATCTCAATAACGGTGATGCACATCGAGCAGTCGAGCGTGCGCGTTCATCTCAAGCGATGGATCTTGTTGGCATTCACTGTCACATCGGTTCCAATGTGGTCACCGTTGCGAACTTTGAAGATGCATGGCGTGTGATGGTGGAATTGTTTGTTCCGTTGTCACTTCCTGAAATCACATTGGGAGGCGGTTTGGGTGTTGCATACACCGCAGACGACACCGCGCCCACAATGCAGCAATGGGCAGATGTATTGAAGCGTGCAACATCAGCGTTGCCTGAAGGAATCGCTGTGTATGTCGAACCAGGTCGCAGCATTGTTGCGTCAGCTGCAATCACGGTGTATTCCGTGGGCACAGTGAAGCCCATCGATGGCATCCGCACGTATGTCTCTGTCGACGGCGGAATGAGTGATAACCCGCGCCCGATGATGTACGGCAGTGTGTATGAAGCATTTGATCCACTGCGGGTTATTGCACCTCGCTCAGCGAAGGCGCGCATTGTGGGGAAGCATTGCGAGAGCGGAGACATTCTGATTCTGGATGCTCCCATCGCCGAAGGTGTGCAGGTCGGAGATCTTCTAGCTACCCCAGTGACCGGCGCATACGGCTACACAATGGCAAGTAACTACAACAAGGTGCCGCGCCCAGCCATCGTCTTCGTTGCTAATGGTGTCGCTCGCCTCGTCACACGCCGTGAGACCCTCGAAGATCTCATACGCCTCGACGTCTGACCCATCACTTCTGTGATGGCATAGTTGGTTGGCAGATACTGCAAGGGAAATAAACCCTTTCGTTATCCACAGGGGTAGCCCTAGGCTTATCCCCCTATGGCACAAGCCCCCCAGTCACCTTCCGTCGTGCGTATTGGCCTTCTTGGCTGCGGCAATGTCGGCGCTGCTCTCGTCCAACTGGTCGAGCGTCAGGCCGATGTCATTGAGGCACGCACAGGGGTTCGCCTCCAGATTTCTCGTGTTGCGGTGCGCAACATCAGCCGTGACCGCGAAGTGGAACTACCCGAGGGTGTTCTCACGCGGGACGCTCATTCCGTCGTGAATGACCCAACGGTCGATGTGATCGTTGAAGTGATGGGTGGAATCGAGCCTGCGCGTGAACTCATTGCAGCCGCCATTGCTCATGGCAAGCCTGTGATCACTGCCAACAAAGAACTCCTTGCAAACGTGGGTCATGAATTGTGGGCCCAGTCCGATGCCGCCGGTGTTGACCTCTTGTTTGAAGCCGCTGTTGCTGGTGGTATTCCTCTTATTCGTGCTTTGCGTGAGTCGCTGCGTGGTGAACCAGTGACACGTGTGATGGGCATCGTCAATGGCACGACCAATTTCATTCTTACGAAGATGACCGATGAGGGCGCTGACTATTCAGCTGCTCTCAGCGAAGCACAGCGTCTCGGTTTCGCAGAGCGTGACCCGACTGCAGATGTTGAAGGTTTCGATGCTGGTGCAAAGGCTGCGATTATCGCGAGCATTGCATTTGGTGCGCGCGTCGTTGCTGGCGATGTGTATCACGAAGGAATCAGCGGTGTCACTGCCGCAGATATCGCCATTGCTCGTCGACTTGGCTACGTCGTCAAACTTCTAGCTATCGCGGAGAAAATTGACGACACCGAAACAATCGCAGTGCGTGTTCACCCTGCAATGGTTCCTATGAATCATCCGTTGGCGAGCGTTCGTGATTCCTACAACGCAGTAGTTGTCGAAGGCGATGCTGTCGGTCAGTTGATGTTCTACGGACGCGGTGCAGGTGGGTTCCCCACAGCATCAGCCGTTTTGGGTGATGTAATCGACGCAGCAGTGAACTTGCAGAAGAAAACATTCGGAAGCATCGGTTCTTTCAAGCGCGTTCCTGTGATGCCAATTGATGAAACATCATCGCAATACCTCATCGGGCTCGATGTGGAAGATAAGCCGGGCGTCCTGCATGCCATCACAGGTGTGTTTGCAAACCATGGCGTGAGTATTCGCGCTGCTGAGCAAGAGGGCATCGATGATGATGCTCGTCTTGTCTTCATTACTCACCGCGCGCGTGAAGCAGATGTTCAGGCATGCGTCAGCGAGTTCCGCAAGTCGCCTGCTGTGCGTCGTGCCTCTGGTCTGATTCGCGTTATTGGCGAGTAACTCCATGCAGTACGTCTCCACGCGTGGGTCTGCGCCAATTCTTGGTTTTGCAGATGTTGTTCTTGCAGGTCTTGCGACCGATGGCGGCTTGTATGTGCCGCAGTCGTGGCCATCACTGCCTGCCGACACAACAGGCACTTATGCCGAGCTCGCTGCGGCTGTTTTTGCGCCGTATCTCGGAGGAGACATCAGCAACGACACGATGCTGCGTCTCACTCGTGATGCATACGCGACTTTCCGTCATCCGGATGTGGTGCCGATTGTTGACTTGCAGCCAGGCCACAAACTCATGGAACTGTTTCACGGCCCGACGCTTGCATTCAAAGATGTTGCGTTGCAGTTATTGGGTCGCATCTTTGATCACATTCTCACGGAACGTAATGAGAAGGTCACGATTGTTGGCGCCACCAGTGGCGATACCGGCAGTGCAGCGATTGATGGTGTGAAGGATTGCGCCAACGTTGAGATCGTCATCTTGTATCCCAAGGGTCGAGTGAGTGATGTGCAGCGTCGTCAGATGACCACCATTGATTCACCCAATGTGCGCACTGTTGCAATTGATGGCACGTTCGATGATTGTCAGGACTTGGTCAAGGCAATGTTCAACGATGCGCCATTTCGCGAGAAGCACAACTTGTCAGCAGTCAACAGCATTAACTGGGCGCGCGTCATGGCGCAGGTTGTGTACTACGTCGAAGCAACACGCCGCCTCAGTGGTCCTATCGACATCACTGTGCCAACAGGAAACTTCGGCAATGTTCTCAGCGGATGGATTGCCAAGCAGATGGGCGCGCCTATTCGTCACCTCATTGTTGCGTCAAACGAGAACGACATCCTCACGCGTTTCTTTGAATCACAGAACATGAATGTCACCGGTGTGCATCCAACACTGAGTCCCAGCATGGACATCCAAGTGTCCTCCAACTTTGAGCGTCTGCTGTTTGAAATGAATGGCCGTGATGGGGGAATGACATCTGCGCAATTGCAACGCTTCCGTGATCGTGGTCTCTTGAATATTGAACAAGACCAATACGAACAGTGGATTGCGCCAACCTTCCGCGCAGCGCGCGCCAATGACCACGACACTCTTTCCACCATCCGTTCGGTCTATGAAGAGACCGGAATGTTGATCGACCCGCACACTGCAGTGGGCGTGAAGGCTGCACGAGACCTTGCAGAAGATGGTGTCACGATGTTGACTCTTGCAACGGCACACCCTGCGAAGTTCCCTGATGCAGTGGAACGTGCAACGGGAGTTCGTCCCGAACTGCCTGAGCATTTAGCTGACTTGTTCAGTAAGCCTGAGCGCACCAACGACTTGCCAAACGATTTGGCCGCCGTTGAAGCATTTGTCGCTAACCGCTAAGCGTTATTCGTCACGGCTGAGAAGCTCACGTAAGTATTGCTCCTCGAATTCGTCAGTGGGCGGTGGCATGTACTCCCACCCACATTGAGTGCAACCGCGGGTGGGGTTGATTGGCATGATGCAGCAGCCGCCGAGGATCACATTTCCCTGCCGAGCTTGATCGAATAGTTCAGGTCCGGGCATGCCAAACACAATCGGCACCAATTTCGTTCCGCAGTCCGGACATTTCCGTGGAGTGCCCATGATTAGTGCCCTCCCGAAGAGATGCGCTCATCCCGCGGGTACATCTCGTTCACCGCTGTAACGAATCGATTGACGAGTCGTTGTTGCAGCGGTTCGTACTTCTTGTTGGGTGTGGTGAATGCATCAGCGAGGCCTTGGTACCACTTGCATTGCAGTGCTAACCCGGTGTTGAAACTGGCTCGAAACTTTTCAATCTCTTCTGGAGTTTTTCCACGAAGATCCATTGCTGACTTTTCGCCATTGTTGACTTTGTCTGCGAGTGCTACCAAAACGGATGGGTCGGTGTGATCCTTTTTTGTCAGTCGTTCTAGGTATCCCTCTTTACGACTCCACCAGGATGCTTCATAGTCCTCTTGTGACTGTGACTGGCGACGGGCCTTCTCCACGGCTTTCGCAGCATGAGTTGCATCCGTACACGCTTCAACAATCTTGCGAACACCGGGACCGAACTCGAACTCGAGCTCCTCAAATGTCATGGGGGAGTCTTCGATGATGTCGTGGAGTAGAGCCGCAATGGCTTGCTCTTGTGTGCCATTGTGTTCGATCACAAGTGATGCAACACCCATGAGGTGTCCGATATACGGCTCTTGATTGATCTTGCGGGCGTCGTGGCCGTGAGCGAGGCACGCGGCTTGGAATGCCTTGATGAATAATGGGCTTGGTACCCAGCGTGGGTCTGCAGCCATGGTGGCTCCTTTCATCGCAAGGGAAGAGGAACGGGACCGTTATGTTCCCTGCATCCATAAAAGTACTGCAGGGGTGTGCCTGTTTAATTAAACAGGCCAGGAACTAATTGGCGCTGATGCCGCAGTTCTTTGTCATGAATTTCTGAAAACGTTGAGATGCTGAGATTGTCGAAGAATCGTTTGAGATCTTGGCGAGCTCCTCACGAACTTTCACATCTTTCGCCATACCAGTGAGGTCGTAGCCATTGGCAGAGAAGATGGTGTTCATCGCGATGATGCCGCCGACCATTGCCTTCACATCTGCTTTCACTTCAGAGGGGGCACCGTCTGCCATCTTCTGTGAGAGTGCCGTTACGTTTGTCCACACATCTTTCATGACCTTTGGGTCTGTGATAGCAGCGGGGTCTTCTCCGTGCGGTCCTGCGCTGGCCGTTTCAAGATCTTTGGCAAGAGCACAGAAGGCAGCATGCTTTTCGTTAACGCCGTCGCTACTTGACGACCCACATGCAGTGAGAACGAGTGCACCAAAGAGTGCTGCAGTGATGAGTTTTTTCACTTCATGCCCAAGAACTTGCCCAACTTGGCGCGACGACCTGTGCGGGAAAGCGGAATACCAGTCGCACGAGAAATCTTGCGTTTTGCGGCGGTGATTCCCAATGCGCGCTTCCAAGAGAATGTGAGTCCGGGGCCTAACTTCATGCCTTCGACCGTATCAGTTCAGCCCAAGAGCCTGCATGGGGGTTGGGCTTCGTCGAAAGGCAAACAGGGACTTACACTTCCGTCAAAGCGATGGGGGCATCAATGACACACGTGTATCGCGCTGTTTGGACGGACAACTCAATGAGTCTGATTGACGAGTTGCCCCGTGAATATTCCGAGTGGTTGTCATCTCGTGGTACCCCCATTGACATCAAGGAAAATGCAGTTGTTGTCGATGGAATTCGAACTGCAACGTGGTCAACGTTCGAAAACTCATTAGGAAGAGCAGTTCAGATCAATCTTGTTGAAGAACATGAAGGAACGTGGATTACTTCAATCACTGCAATCTGGACTCCTGATGAGAATGTTCTATGGGCCGACGTTCTGACGGAACTGCCGCACAACCAAGTTGGAATTGTGAATGCACCTCGTGTGATTCGAAATCTTCTACTGGGAGGAGGCGAACCACAGATTGGTCGAGACAGCATCGAAGTGCAGCCCCGCGAAGTTGATGATCAGAATGCATTAGACGAACTGATGGATGGCCTCAATGATGAGGACCGCTCTATTCCGTATCTCTTGATGCGAGTAGGAAAGGGGACCGAACGCAGGCTTTCAATTCAGCGCGCAACTCGAGCAAGCGAAACATTGGCTGGTCTGGCGCAAGTCTTTGCAGTTGATGAGAAGTCAGTTAAGTATCTCAACGGTGTTCTTTCATCATCACACCAGCTTGATGAGGTTGGTGCTCGCTTGATGATGCCGGGGGCCATTAATTCTCCGCAGGATGAGCGTCTCACTTATTTCATCTCTTCAGTCGATCTCGATGACAATCAAAAGACTCTCGGTCGCATGATGTTGCGTCGTATTGGAATGACTTCACAATGGCCAAAAGTGCCAGTGACGTGGGCGATGCTGAAGCGTGAATGTGATCAGAAGAGAATCGAGTTGCTTCAGGATGCGAAGTCTCGTGGTGCGTCAATAGACACAGGTGCCATCGTTCGACCTTTGGACACGAATGAGAACACCGCCGAAATTCAGCGCCTTCGTGATCAGATTGATTATCTGCAAGAAGAGGTGTTGGTTGCAGCCATTGCTGCTGAAGAAGAAGCGGCAAAAGCAGAGAATTTCCTCAATGCACTTGTCGGTCGTCTCACGTCGGGGGAGCCGCCAATTCATCTTCGAATGAAACGCCAAAATGTTCTCGGAACAATTGCTGAGGCTCGTCTTCATGTTCAGCATGTAGTGATCCCAGAGAGCGCAGAGCATTCCATCGAAGTTCTTGATGGTTCTGCAAGTTCGGAAACATGGGCAGGTGACATCAGCCAATTGTTCGGCGCGATGGAGGCATATGCGATTGCTGTTGCTCGCAAAACATTTAATGGCGACTTCCTGAAGTGGTGTGATGACGGGGGTGGATACTTCGCTAACAAGATTGCGATGAAGGAATCCGAACCCACCATGAAAGACCCAAAGTTAAAGATGGCTCGCGTCTTCCCTGTCTCTACCGATCTGGATGTCACTGGAATGAAGGTGATGGTGGCACATGCGAAAATTCAGATGCGTGGTGGTGGGCAGATTCCCCGTGTGTACTTTTACGACGACACAAAGGGTGCGACGAAGAAGATCCACATCGGCTTTATCGGGCCCCATTTTTTGGTCCCGACATCTACCTTCTGAGAGCCTCCGCAGGTCTTTCAACGCTTGAAACCGCCTGGGTCGTTGTCGCGGCGGGGGAATGGGGCTAAGGTGAGGGTCGCTCGGTTCACCGAGTTCTCCCCGCCCTCTCAGAGGGGGGTCGAGATTCCCCAGTGCGTGGAACGCCTCGGCGTGTGCACGCAAACCCTTCATCGGTCCCCATCAAAGGCCGTAGGAAAGCAGGAAATCATGGCTGCTGAAGCCCTTGAGAAGTCCGCCCTTGAATCCAAGGACAAAGAACAATTGACAGCGATTGCAGAAGCATTGGGCGTAAAAGCGCCAGCTCGTGCGACCAAGGCAATCCTCGTTGAGAAGATCCTCGAAAAGACTGGCGGCTCTGCTGCACCAGCAAAGAGGGCAGCAAAGGCCGAAAAGCCTGCCCGAGAGGATTCAGCCGAAGATTCCGCAGAAGAAACCGATGAGCGCCCAGCACGTGGCGAACGCGGTGGACGCAACAATCGCAATGACCGCGGTGATCGTGCAGAGCGCGATGACAAGCCTGCAAAAGAATCGTCAGAGCCAATTGTGTATGTCGGTGCCGATGGCGAGCCACTTGCTGAGTGGGAGATCGAACTTGCACAGCACGAAGGTCGCATGGGCGATCTGAAGCAGCAAGGTGGCGGTCGGAACAATCGCAATAATCGCAACAACCGTGGTGATCGTGAAGAGCGAGGCGAGGGCGAACGCGAAGAGCGCGGTCCACGCCAAAACAATCAGCAGCGCCAGCAAGGCCAGGGCCAGCAGCGTCAGCAAAACCAAGGTCAACGAAACGAACAAGGTGGCGATTGGGACGATCGTGGTGGACGTAATAGCCGTCGCCGTCGTCGTGGACGCAATGGTCGCGATGAAGGACCACAAGGTGACGACCGTTATGACACTGGTGAGCAGAACGAAAACTTCAGCACTGATCCAGTGAAGGTGGAGGGCTACCTCGACTTGCGTGACGAGGGCTACGGCTTCTTGCGTATCGGCGGATATCAGCCAACACGCGAAGACGCATACATTCCCGTGAAGCTCACGCGTCAGTTCGGTTTGCGTAAGGGTGACCATGTCACCGGTATGTCTCGTCCTGCTGGTCGTAACGAAAAGAACCCAGCAATGCTGGAGATTCACACCGTAAATGGTCAAGACCCAGAGAAGGCACGTCAGCGTCCTCGTTTCGAAGACCTCACGCCGTTGTTCCCTGATCACAAGTTGCGGATGGAAGATCCTCGCGATCCAACAAACATGACAGCGCGCATCATCGACCTCATCGCTCCCATCGGTAAGGGTCAGCGTGGTCTCATCGTGTCCCCGCCAAAGGCCGGTAAGACAACCGTGATGAAGACAATCGCTGCCTCCATTGAAAAGAACAACCCTGAGGTCAAGCTCATTGTTCTTCTCATAGACGAGCGTCCTGAAGAAGTGACCGACATGCGTCGCACTGTGAAGGGCGAAGTCATTGCATCAACGTTCGACCGTCCAAGTGATGAGCACACACACATCGCCGAGATGACAATCGAAAAAGCAAAGCGCATGGTCGAGATGGGTGAAGACGTTGTCATCATCCTTGACGGCATCACGCGTTTGTCACGTGCGTACAACTTGTCCGCACCTGCAAGTGGCCGCATCATGTCCGGTGGTATCGACGCCGGTGCGTTGTACCCACCAAAGAAGTTCTTCGGTTCAGCCCGAAACATCGAAGAGGGTGGCTCGCTCACCATCTTGGCGACTGCTCTTGTTGAGACCAACAGCCGTATGGACGAAGCCATCTTCGAAGAGTTCAAGGGAACAGGCAACATGGAGTTGCGCCTCGACCGCCGCATCGCCGAGCGTCGCGTGTTCCCAGCCATCGACGTCGATGCCTCCAGCACCCGTCACGAAGAGCTTCTCTTCGAGCGCAAGCAGCTGCAGTTGGTCTGGAAACTTCGCCGCGTGCTTTCTGGTCTTGCCCAGGACGGAAACCCCGCCCCAGGCCTGGAAATGCTGATGGACCGCCTGAAGACCTTTGGTACCAACGACGAATTCTTGGCTGAGATCGCCAAGACGCCCGGCGCCTAGTCCCGATACACTCAAAAGTCCGTTTCGAGGAGATGCAGAGACATGAAGATTGATACCCACCCCGAGTACAACGAAGTCAATGTGAAGTGCTCATGTGGCAACACATTCACCACACGCAGCAGCAAGGGCCAGCCAATCTCGCTCGAACTCTGCAACGAGTGCCATCCGTTCTTTACTGGTAAGCAAAAGCTTGTCGACACCGGTGGACGCGTGGAGCGCTTCAACAAGCGCTACGGCTCACGCACCAACGCTCCTGCACGCCCAGAGTGATTCTGTGTGGCGCCGCGCGTCACACATCTCAACACGTAAGAAGTCACGCGTATGAATGACGCCGACCTTGAACGACGTTCTCGTCTTCTGTCTCTGAAATTGCGCACCCTTGTGCGCGATCATGTGGGTCTCGCATCCGACCCTCCAGGAACATCAGAGATGTTTGGACTCGGCGCTGCTTTTGTGGCGGCCGATGCCACGTGGGTTCTCATTGATGGCGACTCGTCGCGCGCATTGGGCCCGGTCCTTGCGTGGACATCGCGTTTTAATAATCCTGTTCACCTCTTGGTCGAACAGGAATCTGGCATCGTCGCCCGTCGTGCTCAGTTCTTCGATTCCGCAATCACTGTGTGGCATGTTGACGACCGAACTCTTGTCCCAGCTGTTCCTGCGCCGCATCTTCCTGAGGAGGCTGCCAAGCCTGAGCATGTTGCAATGATGGATCTCATTAGTTCCTCTGGTGCCGATGCACTGATTGAACACGGCATCGTTGTCGGTGAAGTTCGTGGACTCGAAATGTGTCGAGTTGTTGACGACAGCTACACAGGTGAGTCACGTCTTGAAGTGGGCATGGGAGTGAATGATCGTGAAGCATTCCTCATGGTGCATGGTGAGCTTCCCAAAGAACAGGCACTGCGCAATGTGATTGAGGCAGTAGCAGTCCATCGCGAGCCAGATGCAATGGTGCATCCGTTTAATCAGTTCGGAGCAGAGCGCATGCATCGTTGGCGCGCACTGCAGGATCCGCAATCAATTGGATTCGCAACACTCTCGCCGGCAGACCCACCCGTGCGTCGCACCAATTTGAAAGACGCTGTTCCTTGTGTTGCCGTTGGTACAACTGCAGAGGGTGACGTTGCAGTTGCTGTCTTTGTGCATGGCATTGATCTTGACGTCGTTCCGTTTGCGGTTGATGCTGCCTCTCGCTGTGGTGTGCAACGAGTTGTGATTGTTGCGCGGGCGAAAGACATCACTGCATCGATGCACAAGATGGCAGAATGGGCTTCGATTCCCGTCGCTTTCTCAACATTGTCCTTGTAGTTGTCGAGGCCTACATGATTCTTCGTCGTATTTCTGCATGTTGTGTTGTTGTTCTGCTGCTCTCTGCATGTTCGCTTGGAACATCTGGCTCAGGGAACACAGTGGTCACCACAACAAAGCCACCTGCAACATCGACAACAGTTCCGTCGAGGCCAAGTGATGCGGTAGCAGCATGGACCAGATACGTCGACTCATTCGAAGTGATTGACGTTTCTGAAGTGTCGAATGGTGAGTGTGGGGCACGAGCAATGATGGTCACGGAAGGAAGCGTGACGTTCTATTGGTGGGATGGAATTCGATGGAACGACGATTCACTGCAACTCATTGGCGGCAAGGGTGCATTGCCTCTCAAGGTACATACCCATGACTTCACGAATGACGGTGTTCTTGACTTCTTCATCATTTACGAAGAGAAGAAAGATGGGCCCACCTACGGTGCCTACTTCGCGTATCCATGGAGTGGTTCAGTTTGTGAATGGCGATGGATGGATATCGACAATGGAACTCGGTTGACACAGCGGATCGACAGGCCTGAGGTCAATCAACGAAATGGCGAGGTTCTTGCTGAGGGCTATTCGTCCCGGAATTGGAAGTCATACGGCGTGTATGAGTACCAACCATCCAGCAACTCCTTTGTGTTTCGGGAAGTTCGTAAGAAGAAGTAGGGCACACTCGGCGTAGCCTGTGAATCCATGAACGGCAGGCTTGAGTCCATTGAACGGGACTACACCGAACTCGAAGTGAGCTTGGGCAGCCCGGAAGTCTTGGGCGATCAAAACCGTTTACGTGAAGCGTCTCGCAAATACAAACAGCTCACCCCGTTGATTCAGTGCATCCGAGATCTTCGCGACGCAAAAGGCGACGCTGAAGCTGCAAAAGAGTTGATGAATGAGACCAGCGGTGATGAGCGAGAGTCGTTCCGTGCTGAGGCAGCATCTGCAGAGGCACGTGTCGAAGAACTTGAAGAACTATTGAAAGTTCTTCTGCTTCCACCGGACCCCAACGATGGCAAGAACGTCATTATGGAAATTCGAGGAGCAGAAGGCGGCGAAGAGGCAAACTTGTTTGCCCGCGACCTGATGGAGATGTATCAGTCGTACGCGACGAAGCGTGGCTGGAAAGTAGAAGTGATCCAAGAAGATGGATCCGAAATGGGCGGCATCAATCAAGCCACACTCATGTTTGTTGGCGATGATGCATGGAGCCGTCTGCGTTTCGAAGGTGGCCCTCATCGTGTGCAACGGGTGCCTGCTACAGAAGCACAAGGTCGCATTCATACATCATCGGCAACCGTTGCAATTATGACTGAGGCTGAAGAAGTTGATGTTGAGATTGACAACAATGACTTGCAAGTTGATGTGTATCGCGCGTCTGGTGCAGGTGGTCAGCACGTCAACACAACTGACTCAGCAGTGCGTATCACTCACAAACCCACAGGGCTTGTTGTTGCGATGCAGGACGAGCGCAGTCAGTTGCAGAACCGCGCGCGTGCCATGACAGTTCTTCGTTCTCGTTTGCTCAAATTGCGTCAGGATGAGCAAGACGCAGCTGCTTCTGTCGAACGTCGCGCGCAAATTGGCGGCGGCGGTCGCGGCGAAAAGATTCGTACGTATAACTACAAGGAAAACCGCATCACCGATCACCGCATCGGCTTCACCCTGTATCAGCTACAAGCTGCACTGGGCGGAGAACTCGACCCTGTGGTCGACGCGTTGTCGGCGGACCTTCGTGCCCGTCAACTCGCGAACAATGAGTAATCCTGACGGTCACATCACGTGGCGCGAGTTGTTGGCTTCTACTGCGGAAGTTCTGAACGATGCACCGATGGCTCGTTGGTTGTGCGAACACGCAAGTGGGTTAGACGCCGAAGAGTTCGTTGCCGAACTTGATGAGTTGGTGAACGCACGGTCAGGGATTCACCTTGACGCAATGATTCGTCGCGTACTCGATGGGGAACCGGTGCAATATGTCATGGGTCGTTGGGCATTTCGTTATCTCGACCTCATGGTTGATCAACGTGTCCTGATCCCTCGTCCTGAAACAGAACTCATGGTGGATGTTGTGCTGCGGCACGTGGGCGCTTCAAAAGGTCCGTTCTTGATGGCCGATTTGGGTACTGGTTCTGGCGCTGTCGGCTTATCGCTCTTGCACGAACTGCCACTGAATTCAGCAACCGTCTGGATGACAGACATTTCAACTGACGCCATTGATGTTGCGCGGGCGAATGCAGCAGGCCTGGGGCGCCCTGCCGCCGGTGCTCGATTCGAAGTCGGCTATTGGTGGGATGCGCTGCCGTCAGACGTTGCAGGTTTATTTGATGTCGTAGTCAGTAATCCTCCGTACATCGCGCGTGGTGATGTTGAAGTGGAATCAAGCGTGAACGATTGGGAACCACATTCGGCACTTTTTTCTGGCGATGATGGACTTGATGACATTCGCATCATCACCGCAGATGCTCCACAATGGCTGCGCAGTGGTGGATTGCTCATTGTCGAGATGGGCTACACGCAAGCTGCTGCAGTGTCTTCGCTCATGAGTGCAGCAGGATTCGTTGACGTGACAGTGCACCCTGATCTTGCTGGGCATGACCGTTTCGTATCTGGCGTGAAGCCGTAATTCTCAGAAGAGAGTGATGCCTTAGCCGAGAGTGCGGCGCAAAAAGTCCAGCTGATGCAATAACAAGTTCTCGGCGACGACTTCTTGCGGAGTCATGTGCGTCACGCCAGAGAGCGGCAGTACTTCGTGTGCTTTTCCTGCGGCGAGTAATGCTGAAGACAACTGCAATGTGTGAGCAGCGACAACATTGTCATCGGCAAGGCCATGAATAATGAGCAGTGGGCTCTGCAACGTGTCGACATCTTCCATCAACGAAGTCTTTGTGTAATTGCTGTCGTCGATACTCGGATTCCCGAGATATCGCTCGGTGTAATGCGTGTCGTACAAACGCCAATCAGTCACAGGTGCTCCGGCGATTGCAGCATGGAACACATCGCTGCGGCGAAGAACCGCCAGTGCAGCAAGGTAGCCACCAAAACTCCATCCGCGAATTCCGACGCGCGTTGTGTCTGCACGAGGTTCAAGATTTTCTAACGCGCGAACAATCTCAATCTGGTCGTCAAGTACAGGTTGGGCCAGATCGCCCAAGACACCGCGCTCCCACGCACTACCTTTGCCTGGCGTCCCCACGTTGTCAGCAATGACGACAACGAAGCCTTGGTCGGCAAACCATTGCGATGAGAGGTACGCACCGTTTGATGCAACAACACGTTGTGCGTGAGGGCCGCCGTACGGATCAAACAAGACCGGCAACTTGGTCGTTGATCCATCACGTGGAGTGAGAATGGCAACGGGAATTGCGCGTGGACCGACCGACATGATGCGAACGTTTGGCTCAACAAGCGGTGTCTCGGCATAGCTGGTAATTACCGACTCGGTGTTGTTGTGATGCACCGTGAATGTTGGCCCCATTGAGGTGATGGTTGATGTGCGGGTGATGAGTGCATCAGCCGTGCCAGACGCACTGACCATCCCGTTGCTGTTGGTGAGTTGAGACAACGAACCGTTCTGAGTGTCAAAGGAATAGACATCTTGCATCCATGGCGTTTCTGTTTCGTTTGCAGCGAACACAATTGTGTCGCCGACAGTGATGACGCCACGCACTTGCAGATGATCAGGCGTCGCACTACGGCCATCAACAAGGAGTCGGCGACCTCCATTGCGGTCGGCGCATGTCACGAGGCGACCATCGCTTAGGAGCGCAGGTACGCCGGGGACAATCTCCACCCACGCCTCGTCCTCATCAGTAAAGATGACTGTGCATGCACCCGTTTCAGCATCGATGAGATGAACATCGACGTGTCGCTGATCACGAGTTTGCGTTTGCGCAATGAGCCCGCGAGAACCCCATGAGACCGAGTTCAGATATTCCCAGTCATCGCCTAACTGAACATCAACGCGGGTGAGGTCGGCGATGTCAATGACATGCAAAGAAACAGATGCGTTCACGGATCCGGCAGCGGGGTAGCGATGTTCAACAGTGGGACGTTCGGGATGCGCAGGGTCAGCGATGTACCAAATAGGAACATCTGCAACATCAACACGACACGCGGCGATGCGTTGCGAGTCGGGCGACCACCAGTAGCCACGCATGCGACCCATCTCTTCTGCGGCAATGAATTCTGCACTGCCCCAGGTGACGGTATCGCTGGTTTCAGTTGCAATCACTCGTTCGTTGCCTGCCACATCTGCAAGACAGAGATCTGCACCTCTCACATACGAAATGTGCGAGCCATTAGGGGAGAGGCGGACATCAAAAACACCAGGAGCGATGTCGGGAAGTGTGACGATGCCAGACAAGAGATCAACATGCACGACGTATCCACCAAGCACAGTGACGGCATTTGTTACTGAGGCATCACATGCATATGTGACGACACCGCCCGCACCTTCACGTGCGCGCTCGCGTCGTCGAAGTTCTTCAGCGGTTAATTGCGAGAGGTCTGCGCCCACAGTGCGCGGGTCGAGTACCTGTGTTTCTTCCCCGGTAGCGAGATCAAGAACCCATAGAGAGTTCACAGAGTCTTGGCCAGAAGTAGAACGGGCAAAGACAACACGAGCACCATCGGGAGAAACTGTGAAGTTTCGTGGCTCACCAAGAGAGAGCCGTTGCGTGCGTGCGTATTGGCGCGGGAAGGTATCGCTCACACGAGCAAGTTACCCGAGGCATCAAGGCGAACTCGTGTGCCCACCCATTCATTCACGCACATGTCTCGGCCAGTACCGACATCATTCGTCTCGCCCCACGCACGGCGCCCATCATCGAGCAAGCACGAGAGGATGGAGCGCTCGGGATTTCCTTCGCGATCGTGCATGACGGAGTAGGCCTCGACAGTGACTTCTCCGGCAGCATCGGCGGGTGAGGCAAGGCTGCGACGTGGCAGTGCATCAATCTGATCTTGCGGGTAGTCGTACTTGAAACCATCAGCCGGTGGTTCGGTCGAATACACACCAAATGCGTGCTTGGTTGTGTAGCCACCGTTTGCCCACACAAGTCCTGAGGACCCAATGCCTTCTCGAAGTTCTGTTGCAACGGTTGCGATGGCGTGCATCACATAGTTGTTCCACGGGCCACCTGCGAACGGCAAGCCGCCTGTGCGAGTGAGTTGCGAGTTGATGTCGAGCCCCAAGGACTTCGCGCCAAGTTGTACTGCGGCAGGGAAGCACGAATACAGATCAACAATGTCGATGTCATGAATGGTGCGGCCTGCAAGTTCAAGCACACGACGTCCGGCCAGTTCGATTGCAGGCGTGTCATAGAAATGATTGCGATGCGAGACGAAGGCGTGCTCGTGAGCATCGCTGCCTGATTGCGGGAAGATCCAACGATCGCGAGGTACTCCAAGTGCTGCAGCTTTTTCGGCTGAACACAAAATGAGCGCTGCAGACATGTCAACGTCATTGTTGGAGTTCATGAATTTCGTATAGGGGAAACCAATCATGCGATTGTTTGCAGTTGGAGTGCGGATCTCTTCTGCTGTGTATTCCTTCGGAGACCATGCATAAGGGTTCTTGGCTGCAACAGCACTGAAGCGAGCCCACAATTCACTGATGTGTTTTTGATGCTCTTCAATTGTGCGACCAGCCTGAGCACGTAGTGCCGTTTCAAACATCGGGTAGATCTGAATGGGCATCATGATCTTGCGCTCGAGTTCCTCGGGCATGTTCATTGTGAGATCTTCAGAGACCAAGACTGGCTCAACATCTGAGGTTCGCCATTGTGGTTCGACGTTTGCTTTGCGATAGCGAGCACGGGTACGCGTGGTTTCGCCACCAGTCAAGATGACGAGGTCAAGCTCGCCCGCAAGAATCTGGCGAGAGGCGGCATTGACCAAGGTCTGAGGGGTGTTGCCACCCATGGCCGAGTACCCCAGCTCGCGAGGGGTGAGATGAAGATCTCCGGCGATGAATTGTGCTGGATTGCCGTACTTCCAGGAGAGCAGATTGACCACGCGGATGGAATCGGGGTTTGGCACGGACCCCAGACCAGCGTCTTTTGCGGCCAATTCGATGGCTTGCACCATCATCGCAACGGCGTCGAGGGCACCGTCGATGCCTTCGGCTCGTTGAACGACCTGTCCAGTTCCGATGAGGACGGGAGTGCGTGGGTCAAGTGTCATGTCTCAAACGCTAGGTCGTCAGAGGGGTGCCCCTACTACTCTGATTTATATGTCGCGTATTGCAATCGGAGCCGACCACGCCGGGTACACCCTCAAGCAGCACCTCATTTCGGTGCTGACGAATCAGGGTCACGATGTGGAAGATCTCGGTACTCACTCCACCGAGAGTGTTGATTACCCACCCTTCTGTGCAGCAGTGGGTCGTTTTGTGCGCGATGGAAAAGCAGACCTCGGCATTGTTCTTGGTGGCAGTGGACAAGGTGAGCAGCTGGCGGCGAACAAAGTGCATGGTGTCCGTGCTGCTTTGTGTAACTGCTTGTACACAGCCCGCATGGCTCGTGCTCACAACAATGCGAATGTTCTTTCGATGGGCGCCCGCGTTGTTGGTGAAGGCCTTGCCGAAGAGATCCTCGCGACATTCCTCGCCACAGAGTTTGAGGGCGGTCGTCACGAACGCCGCGTTGCACAATTGACCGAAATCGAACAACAAGAGTCAGGCAAGTAATGCCATTTCCTTCCGATACCAATCCAGACACCGAAGTCTTTGCACTCCTTGAAGAGGAGCGCATTCGTCAGACCACAGGTTTGCAACTGATTGCCAGCGAGAACTTCACCTCGCCTGCAGTGATGAAGGCAACAGGATCCATCCTGACGAACAAGTACTCAGAGGGTTACCCCGGCAAGCGTTACTACGGCGGCAACGTCAATGCCGATGTGATTGAAGCACTCGCAATCTCGCGTGTGAAGGAACTCTTCGGTGCAGATCATGCGAACGTGCAACCACACTCTGGTGCCAGCGCAAACATGGCTGTCTATCTCGGTCTTTTGAACCCAGGCGACACAATTCTTGGTCTTAGTCTCGACCACGGCGGCCACCTCACACACGGTTCGCCTGTGAATGCCAGCGGCATTTTGTATGACTTCAAGTCGTACGGAGTCACGCCCGGTGATGAGCGCATCGACTTCGACAACATGCGTGAGCTTGCACTGAAGCATCGCCCCAAGATGATTGTGGCGGGAACGACCAGTTACCCGCGTCGTCTTGATCCAGAACCGTTCAAAGCAATTGCTGATGAAGTTGGTGCATTGTTGATGTTTGACATTGCTCACTTGGCGGGTCTTGTCGCTGGTGGGGCTCACCCGAACCCTGTGCCGTATGCAGACGTTGTCACCTTCACGACACACAAGACATTGCGTGGACCTCGTGGTGGGTGCATTCTTAGCAAGGCAGAGCATGCCGCTGCAATCGACAAAGCAGTATTCCCTGGCAGTCAAGGCGGCCCGTTAGAACATGCAGTTGCTGCAAAGGCTGTTGCGTTCCGTGAAGCACTTGATCCTTCCTTCAAGGTGTATGCACAGCAGATTGTGAAGAACGCAACAGCTCTTGCTGCTGCATTGACAAAAGAAGGATTCCGTCTCGTGAGTGGTGGCACCGATAACCACCTCATGGTTGTGGACCTTCGCCCATTCGATGCTGATTGCACAGGCAAGGTTGCTCAGTTGGTTCTTGATGAAGCGGGTATCACGCTGAACAAGAACACAGTGCCTGATGATCCTCGTAGCCCATTTGTCACCTCTGGTGTACGCATTGGTACTCCAAGCGTGACAACTCAGGGAATGACCGAAGCCGAAATGCCTGTGATTGCATCATTGATTGCAGAAGCGTTGCGCCATCGTGATGACGCAGCCGCCGTTGCAGTCGTTCGCGCCAAGGTTGCCGAGCTCTGCTCTCGCTTCCCGGTGTATCCGAACCCCTTTTAAGCCCGGCTTCGGTCGGTATCTCTTCTAGGCTCATCCCGTAATGGGAGACACATCCGGATATCTCATCGTTGGCGTGTGCGCAACGACGGTGACCTTCCTCACCACGCCTGTAGTGCGTGGAGTAGCTCGTGCAAAAAATTGGGTGGCCATGCCCAGTGATCGAAAAGTACACACTGTCCCAACCCCCGATGTTGGTGGCATTGCAATGTTCGCAGGTGTTTTCTGTGCGCTGTTTCTTGCATGGCGAATGGATCGCTTCTCACCATTGTTTGATAGCAACTCCGAATTGATTGGTGTGTTGCTCGGAGCCATGGTTGTTCTCGGTATTGGCGTGATGGATGACATTCGAGAAGTGTCTGCACCTGCGCGAGTATTTGGTGTCATTGTGACGGGAATGATTCTGGTCACCGCCGGTGTCACGATGTTTTACTTCCGTATTCCATTCCTGGGTGTTATTCAGTTGTCGAATGACTGGGTGCCCATCGTGACCATTGTGTGGTTGCTGGGAATGACGCAGGCCATCAACCTGATTGATGGACTTGATGGATTAGCGGCAGGAATCGTTGCCATTGGTTCCACTGCTTTCTTTATTTACTCTCAACATCTCTCCGGGCTCGGACTTTTGTCGGAGCCAAACATCGGACCTCTGATTGCCATCATCACGGTGGGTGTTTGTGTGGGCTTCTTACCGTTCAACTTCAACGGCGCAACTATTTTCATGGGCGATAGCGGTGCCTATCTTCTCGGATTCCTTGTTGCTGTCTCGACGAGTGTGGTGGGTGGCCGTGCAGATCCCACAACGCAGGCATTCAGCGGTCAGACGTATTTCTTCTTGGCCCCACTTGCGATTCCACTCATCATTCTTGGAGTGCCCGTTCTTGACGTTGCATTCGCTATCGCACGTCGCTTGATCAATCGACAAGGTCTTGCTCATGCAGATAAAGGACACCTGCATCATCGTCTCATCGCTTTAGGTCATGGTCCGCGACGAGCAGTGGCAATTCTGTGGTCGTGGACTGCGTTGTTATCTGCTTTTGTTTTGTATCCAGTGTTTACAAAGAGTGCAAAAAACTTTGCACCATTCGGACTGGTCGCTCTCGTTTTGTTCTTGTACACGGTCTTGCACCCAGATCTCCCTGGCAAGAAAGAGGACGAAAGTAACCGTCAAAAGGTCGAGTAGGTACTTTCGTTCGAACAGATGCTCGTTACTTTCATGGTGTGGCAACTGATGCGCAAAGAAATTTTCCGTTCTCAAGTATCGATATTGATGAACTTGTCTCAGTCTTCTACCGACTGAGTGATTGCATCGCGATACATGAAGTAGATGTTGACGAATGGGATGCGATTGTTGACACACGCGTCGTGTGGTGGAACAAGCACTACGAGGACATTCGCACCAAAAAGGTTGAATTTGCTCAATCAATGATGGATTCATACTTTGAACCCCACATTGCCTTAGCTCATGTGAGTGAGGCCTGGAACTCTGGTCATTCATTGCAGTTGTTTCAGATGGATTCAAGAACGAATGGGCACTATCTGCATGACGGTGATGCTTCAACATCGATTAACTGGCAGCGACTGGGAAATCACATTGTGGAAGTCTCAAGTGATCTGGCAGATTTCAAAGAAATCCAGAGGCTTCTCAATGATCAACAGACGCTTGTGGCGCTTGCGGCAAGAAAACGTGCCATTGCTGTTGAACGTGAGCGAATTGCGCGCAATCTTCACGACGTTGTGATTCAGAACTTATACGCAACGTCTTTGTCTCTTTCAGTTGCAGGACGGCGTAAAGACCCCGAAACACAAGAGTCTTTCAACAAAGCAATCTCTGCGATTGATGAAGTGATTTCAGAAATCCGCCGTGAGATTCTGCACGTGGAATCTCGCAAGGCATCACCACTGCGCCTGCACTTAGAAGATGTCTTGATTCCTGTTTTGCATCCAACGGGAACTGAGCTCGAATTATTGATTGAGGTCTCTGAGCTGCCAGAAGTCATTGAAGGCCATATTCGCGCCGTCGCGATTGAAGGCGCATCCAATGCAGTAAGACATGGCGCTGCTTCGATTTTGAAAGTTCAGATTGCGCGAGTAGATCGCAACATCGTTCTCACCATCACAGATAACGGCCGCGGTATTCCATCGCAGGTCCGCTTGCAAAACGGTCTCCACAACATGCGCGAACGCGCCGAATCCTTAGGAGGAACAATGGAGATTCACTCAGTACAAAACATCGGAACCACGGTGACGTGGTCCGTCCCATGCCGTGGGTGTTTACCAACGGCCCTGCTGTGCACAGGATGTGCGTCATGACAAGTGTTGCAATTTGTGATGACCATGTCATGGTCCGCGAAGCGTTGGCTTCAGTCTTTAATCAAGAAGAAGGATTACATGTCGTCGGAATCTCTGACTCCATTAGTTCAACTCGCGATTTGCTCTTACACGAAGTTCCGGATGTCTTGATTGTTGATGTTCGCCTCGACGGTGAGTCGGGTCTTGATGTCGCAAAGATGGTGATTGCAGAACACCCTCAAGTCAAAGTTGTGGTTCTCACTTCATTCAATTCAGATGAAGCATTGGTGACTGCGTATGAACTTGGCGCCAGTGCATTCGTTCTGAAGACCGGAAGTTCTGACGATCTGATTCAAACCATTCGCGATGTTGCGTCTGGCATGCGCCTTATCAATGCGGCGGAAGTACGTTCAGCATCTGAATCGTTGGAGAAGCGTGGCTTGGGCTTGATTCGAAAGCTTGATGCCAATGATCGCCACATTGCTCGATTGATTGCCATGGGGTACTCGGACAAGCAGATCGCTGAAACCGTGTACTTGGGCCTTCAAACCGTCCGCAATCGTGTCTCTCGCATGCTGTCGAGATTCGATAAGGAGAACCGCACACAACTCGCCTTGTTCTTCTCTGAATATCAAAGCGAAATCTCTGAGGGGTAACCAACGCTGGGGGTAACCAAGGGGTGAATTGACCCCAAGGGGAGGAGCGCCTAGATTGTTCATCAATTCACAAGGTCCTGATTTCTTCAGGATTCCGAAAAGGTGTGCACTTGAAGTTCCTCCCCAAGCCAAAGCCGATTGTGCTTGATAACAGCGTGTCCCAAGGGGCAGAGCTGGCGGGAACCGTCATCGTTTTCTTCCTCATCGGCTTTGGTCTCGACACCTGGCTGAACACGACCCCGTGGTTCATGATCGGGGCAACACTGTTTGGGGTCACGGGCCAATTCATCAAGATGTATTACGTGTACTCAAGTGCCATGAGTCACCTTGAAGAAGAACGAGCCCAAAACAGCCGTGGAACGGCTCCTCAATGAGCACTCCCGTGTCTCCCTTGGGCTCAGTTCTGGCCGGCCAGGCACCAGAGGTTTCCATTTCTCGAGACCTCGTGAAGCGCGGTCTCTTTGCTGCCCCTGTGGTCGTGCTCGGCGGATTCATCGCTGACTCAGGTGCCGGTGCTGCCTCAGCTGGCTTCGCATTAGCCCTTGTTTTATTGAACTTTTCGCTTGCTGCTGGTCTGATTGCGATCACAGCGCCCATCTCCTTGGGCCTCATGATGGGGGCAATTCTCTTCGGGTATATCGCCCGACTTGGTCTCATTACGGTGGCTGTGCTGCTCGTGAAGGACCTGTCATGGGTGTCGATACCCGTCCTCGGCGGAGCGATTATCGTGACCCACCTCGGTCTTCTCTTCTGGGAAATGAAATATGTGGCGGCGTCACTTGCATTTCCTGGAACCAAGCCGAATAAGCCATACTTGACGAAGTCTCGTCCCCCCGACAAACACCAAGCGAAGGATTGATCGAACGTGATTGCTCTTAAATTTCCGGAGATTAACGAGATTCTTGTTTGGAAAGAATTGTTTCCAAGCTTCAACAAGATTTCTCTCATTGCGGTTCTCGCAGTTCTGATCAGCTCTGCACTCTTCTTCATGGCCGGACGCAAGAGCGATGTCAACGAAGCGCCAAAGGGTTCGCGCAACCTCGCTGAAATCATTGTGGACTTCATTGAAGACGGTGTGATCATGCAGACGATGGGTAAGGAAGGTCTTGCTTGGACTCCATTCCTTCTCACGTTGTTCTTGTTTATTTATCTGTGCAATGTTCCCGGAATCATTCCGTTCTTCCAGATGCCTGCCACAGCGCGTATGGCTGTCCCAATGTTCCTTGCATTGCTTGTGTGGGTTGTTTTCAACGCCACAGGTATTAAGCATCAGGGTGTCGGCGGATACTTCAAGAGCGTTCTCTTCCCACCAGGAGTTCCCAAGGCTCTCTACATCTTGGTGACACCGATCGAACTGATCTCCACGATGCTTGTTCGTCCGTTCTCACTCGCAGTTCGTTTGTTCGCCAACATGCTTGCTGGTCACATTCTTCTCGTGACATTCGCATTGCTCTCAGAAGCTCTGTTCCAAGCGAATGACAAGATCCTCATCCCCGTCGGCATCTTGCCGTTCATCATGCTCGTGTTCCTTACGTCGTTCGAGGTGCTCGTCGCGTTCTTGCAGGCGTACATCTTCGCCATGCTGGCTGCGGTGTACATCGGCGGAGCGGCTCATCCGGAGCACTAGGCCACAACAAGGTCTCCCAACCAACTACTTCAACTAGGAGAAAACAAAATGGAAGCAATTGCCCGCCTTATCGCAGCAGAAGCTGCAGCAGCAGCAGAAGCTGGCACCACCACTGGTGACGGTCTCACTGCAATGGGTGCAGGTCTCGCTTACGGCTTCGCCGCAATCGGACCAGCACTCGGAATTGGCAACCTCGTCGGCAAGTCCGTCGAGGCAATGGCACGTCAGCCAGAGGCTGCCGGCATGGTTCGTACCACGATGTTCCTCGGTATTGCATTTACCGAAGCACTCGCCCTTATCGGCTTCGTGGTCTTCATTCTTCTCAAGTTCGCTTAATCCGCGAATTTGAGTCCGAGTCCACAATCGTCCTCCGTTTATTCGGAGACCAGGAGATGAGATGCTGACTGCGATAGTCACCCAAACGGGTGATCAGGTCCAGGTACGTCTTGTGCCGTCGGAAACGACAGAC
>CAEZWV010000003.1_pt1 | contig 73371 bp, 77 predicted proteins | sample 7265081 | NCBI WGS metagenome assembly CAEZWV01 (sample SAMEA6813891, study PRJEB35770) | uncultured Acidimicrobiaceae bacterium | biome: Freshwater; feature: Freshwater reservoir; material: water | place: Czech Republic | collected 2015-11-04 | depth 0.5m m
CGCCGTTGATTACGCCCCGTATGAACCACGTGGCACCGACTGGCACCCACACCGCGGTTTCGAAACTGTCACGTACATCATGGACGGCACGTTCATTCACCAGGACTCTCACGGTGGCGGTGGAGTCATCACCGATGGCGACACGCAATGGATGACGGCAGGTGGTGGAGTTCTCCACATTGAAACACCGCCAGAGAGCATGGTGATTCAGGGCGGCATGTTCCATGGCCTGCAGATCTGGGTGAATCTTCCTGCAAAAGACAAGATGATTCCACCCGCGTATCAGAACCTTGACTCACATTTGGTGAAGCTCTTCACCACACCCGATGCTGGAACCCTTGTTCGTCTCATCGCTGGTGATCTTGGTGGAGTCACTGGGCCTGGTTCTACACACACGCCGATTGTGATTGCACACGCAACTCTCTCCCCAGGCGCACGCATGGTGTTGCCATGGAATCCACACTTCAACGCACTCGCCCACGGCCTCAAGGGTTCAGGTTTTGCGGGCACAGAGCATCTTGCAATGGGCGTTGGTCAAACAGTTGTCTATGGCGCCGGCGACACCATCACGCTTGAAGCATCCGCACACGAAGCACTCGATGTGATTCTCTTGGGCGGTGAAGCCATTGGTGAACCCGTCGAACAATACGGACCGTTCGTCATGAATACACGTGCCGAATTGCAACAAGCATTCGACGATTATCAACGTGGACGTTTAGGTGTTGTGCCAGCGAATGGCATCACACCATTTCGTGGTCGGTAGACCAGTTCAGCAATTAGCTGACTTGAGTCAAGCCACCATCGACAACAAGAACTTGTCCGGTGATGTACTTGCCGCGCACGAGTGCGAGAGTTGCTTCTGCACAATCGTCGGGTGTTGCTGAACGCTTAATCGGATTAATTGCTGCAACACCTGCGTGCTGATTTGCCCAATCTTTTGTCCATGGCGTTTCAACAAGACCCGGAGCCACCGCATTAAAGCGAACAGGGCCATGACTCTTCGCCAACAAGTGCGTCATCTGATTCAGTGCAGCCTTTGACATTGAGTATGCAATCGAAGAACCCATCGGGCGCACACCCGCAACTGATGTGATGGTCACGACATGTCCATCAGTTGACTCACGCAAATACGGCATCGCAGCCATTGTGAGATTCCATGTTCCGAACACATTGACATCAAATGTCTTACGGAAGATTTCTTCCGTCAATGAATCAAGATCACCGTGCGGCACAAGTGTTGTCCAACCAGCGTTGTTCACAAGCAAGTCAACTCCACCGAACTTCTTCACCGTTTGTGCAACCAAGTTTTCGCACTGTGCTTTGTCACTGATGTCGGCCTGCACATACATCGATTCGCCGGGAAGCGCATCGGCCACTTTCTGACCTGCTTCCACACTGCTGGCCGAGTTCACAACAACTTTCGCACCAAGTTCGGACAGGCGTTGCGCAACGCGTTCTCCGATACCGCTTGATGAACCGGTGACGATGGCAACCATGCCTGTTAGTTCGGACATTTCGGACCCCCTGTTTGGTGTGCCCTCATCGTAGAACGGCGAAGAGTGCTCCTGCGATGAGGAACGGACCAAAGGCAATGTGTGTGCGCCGACCCGCACGACGAAGAACTATCAATAGCAAGGCAAAGAGCCCTGCGGCTGCAAATGCCGTCACTACAGCAACTGCCAGATGCTCGAGAGAAAGCCACCCTGTGTACAGACCCAAGAGAAGACCCAAGCGCACGTCTCCACCGCCAAGATCTCCGCGGGACAACACCTCAAGTGTCTTCATCAGAAACCACATGATGACGGCACCAACAAACATCGTGACGATGGACCCTGTGGAATCAGTGACGGCTGCAAGAGTCAGCAATGGGACTGCAATAGCAATCGCCCGATACACAATGCCGCTGGGAAGAAGATGCGTATCAATGTCAATCAACATCAATCGAATTCCCACTGAGATGAGAACACCGAAACTAAAAACAGTGAGATCTTCTGCAAATTGATTCGCAGCTATCCACCACAAGGCAGAAGATGCAGTGGCAACCAGCGGAATGATGAGTGAAAACTCAGTGACACGACCTGATCCAAAGGTTTCCCCTGTTGCTCGTAAACGAATGACATCTCGTTGGGCTTGCAGAACTGCTCGCAGTCCAAACAAGACACCGATGACTGCCCACACAAGTTCACGCATGAACAGTGTCTAACGACATTTTCTGGAATTGTCCAAGCACCTCAGTGCTTGAGGACGTTTATTCCTGAACGAGTTCGATGAGGGTGCCGAAGCTGCCCTTGGGGTGCATGAATGCAACCGTTGTTCCACGAGAACCTGGGCGAGGAGCTTTGTCAATCGGTGTTGCTCCGGCAGCAATCATTGATGCAAGCGCTTCAGCACAATTGTTCACGCGGTACCCAATGTGATGCAGACCTTCACCGCGCTTCTCAATGGCCTTGGCCACAGGAGAATCAGGGTTCGTCGGTGTGAGCAACTGGATGTAGCTCTCAGCAACCTTCATCAGCACTTCTTCAACACCATCGGACTCCACGACTTCACGATGATCGATGGTGGCGCCGAAAGCCTTCTGGTAGTACTCAACTGCAGCTTCGAGATCGCGAACGGCAATTGCAATGTGATCGATTTCTGTCAAAAGCATGATGACTCTTTTCTGTGAGATGAATTAGCGAGGTGATGGATTAACGACGGAACCAAGTGAGCTTGTCAGCAACCTTGGCACGAAGTTCATGGTTGTCAACACCAAGACCTTCTTCAGGTGCCAAGCACAAAACGCCAAGCTTTCCTTCATGCATGTTGTTATGCACTTGGTATGAAGCTTCACCGGTCTCCTCGAGGCTGAACACCTGTGACATCACAGGATGAATCATTCCCTTTTCAATAAGGCGGTTTGCTTCGTATGACTCTTTATAGTTCGCAAAGTGTGAGCCGACCAGTTTCTTCAAACGCATCCAGAAGTAACGGTTGTCAAACTCCATCATGAAGCCACTGGTTGCAGCACACGTAACGATGGTGCCGCCCTTCTTCGTCACGAACATTGATGCAGCAAAGGTGCTGCGGCCTGGGTGTTCGAACACGATGTCCGGATCTTCGCCAACAAGTGCGCGAATGTCACCACCACGACGACGCCATTCACTTTCGTTGTGCGTGTTGTCATCGTTCCAGAACTTGTAGTTCGCGGTCTTGCGGTTGATGATGTATTCACAACCCATCTCGCGAAGAATCGCAGCCTTCTCTTCTGATGAAACAACTGCAACAGGAATACCGCCGCCGTTGAGCACGTACTGCACTGCATACGAACCGATACCGCCCGATGCGCCCCAGATGAGGACAACATCGCCTTGCTTCATGTTCGCGCCGTTCTTCGACACGAGCATGCGGTAACTCGTTGAGTTACACAATGCGCTGACTGCTGCTTCTTCCCACGTGAGGTGGCCAGGCTTTGGCATCAACTGGTTCGCCTTCACCAATGCGATGTCGGCGAGACCACCGAAGTTTGTCTCGTAGCCCCAGATGCGCTGGTTGGAGCCCATCATCGAGTCGCTGTGCGAAGAAGGATCTTGGTCGTCGACGTGGTTGCAATGAACGGTGATCTTGTCGCCTGGCTTCCAGTTACGAACTGCACTACCAACACGAAGCACAACACCTGAAGCATCGGACCCGAGCACGTGATAGTCGAGGTCATTGCGCTTTGCCCACTTGCTCTCGCGACCAAGACGGGCAAGAGCACCAAAAGTACTGATGGGCTCGAAAATGCTGCTCCACACAGTGTTGAAGTTGATGCTGGAGGCCATCACGGCGATCACTACTTCATCAGGCGCCATCTCGGGCACGGGAACCTCGGCGATATGGATGCTCTTACGAGGGTCCTTGTCCGCACTGGCAATTCCCTCCCACATCTTCTCGTCTTCCTTGCGGACAATCGCCGCGCGGTAGGTGGTGGGCAGTGGAATGGCGGCGAGTTCTTCACCCGATGCACCATTCAGGATGGCTTGGAGGATCTTTTCCATCCGATTGACGATAGCGAGTTTGGGGGAACTGGAGATATCGGGTGTGGGGGAATTAGCGATAACGAGTTTGGGGGAATCATCTCCTAACCTAAAAAGCCTCGCACCCAGTTCGGGTGCCCCACATTTCGGAGGCATATATGGCCGGTTCATACATCGTCGCAGGAGCACGTACACCCATCGGCAAGATGAGTGGCGCGCTTTCCTCATTTAGTGCTGCAGACCTAGGTGGTTTCGCAATCAAGGCAGCCCTCGAGCGTGCCGGCGTGAAGCCCGAGGAAGTCGAGCACGTCATTATGGGCCAGGTGCTCATGGCTGGTCAGGGTCAAGTACCCGCGCGCCAAGCTGCGTTCAAGGGTGGCATCCCCATGAACATTCCTTCCATCAACATCAACAAGGTCTGCTTGTCCGGTCTGAACTCCATTTACATGGCAGACCAGATGATTGCTTCCGGCGAAGCCGACATCGTGATTGCAGGTGGCATGGAGTCAATGACGAATGCTCCGTATCTCGCACAAGGTGCACGTGGTGGTTTCCGTTACGGCAACACCGAACTCAAGGACGCCATCGTCAGTGACGGTCTCTGGTGTTCATTCGACAACGTGCTCATGGGTCTTGGTACCGACAACTACTGCGCAGGCACCATCACACGTGATCAGCAAGACGAGTTGGCAATGAAGTCAAACGTTCGCGCAGCAGCAGCTATCGATGCTGGTCGTTTCAATGATGAAATCATTCCTGTTGCTGTTCCACAACGCAAGGGTGACCCAAAGATGGTCACTGTTGACGAAGGCGTTCGCGCCGACACAACAATGGAATCACTTGGTGGCTTGAAGCCAGCGTTCGACAAGAACGGCAGCATCACTGCAGCAAACGCATCACAGATTTCTGACGGTGGTTCAGCAGTCGTCATGATGTCGAAGAAGGCAGCAGAAGCTCGCGGCGTGAAGCCATTGGGCGAAGTTCTTTCGTACGGCATGGTTGCTGGTCCAGACAACGCATCGTTGTTGCACCAGCCAAGCCGTTCCATCTTGCGCGCACTTGACCGTGCAAACATGAAGACATCAGATGTTGACTTGTTCGAATTGAATGAGGCATTCGCTGCGGTCGGCATTGCATCGATGAAGGAACTCGGCATCACCGACGAGATCGTGAACGTCAATGGTGGCGCAATTGCTTTGGGTCACCCCATCGGCATGAGCGGCAACCGTCTTGCACTCACCATCCTTCACGAACTTCGTCGTCGTGGTGGCGGTGTTGGTGCAGCTGCACTGTGCGGTGGTGGCGGGCAAGGCGACGCCATCATCTTGCGCGCACTCTAAATCTGTAGATGTTCAAAGAGCCACTCAGTCGAGCGATGCATGTCGCCCGCTGGGTGGCTCTTGCATTTCTCATCGGAGTTTTATCCGGGCTTCTTTCGGCTGCATTCATTGAGGCTCTGAACTGGGCCACTGACACGCGGGAGGGTAACAACTGGCTGGTGTTTACATTGCCACTTGCAGGACTTCTTGTTGGTTGTTCGTATCACTACCTCGGTCGCGGACTCGAACGCGGCAGTAATCTCATCATCGATCAAATCCATTCCCGCTCTGAATGGATTCCTCTCCGACTCACGCCGCTCATCTTTGGTGCAAGCGTCGTCTCTCATGTGGCTGGTGGTTCGACTGGTCGTGAAGGCGCAGCTCTGCAATTAGCCGCGGGTGTGACTGACCCCATCAGCAAAAGGTTGGGTCTGAACCCAGCAGACCGCTCCCTCATGTTGATCGCCGCAATTGCTGGCGGATTCGGATCTGTCTTTGGAGTACCTGTTGCTGGTGCTGTCTTCGCCTTAGAAGTGCAACGTGTGGGCCGGGTTCGTTACGAAGCGCTGGTGCCAGCATTCGTTGCAAGTTTCGTGGGAGACGCAGTGGTGCGCGGACTCGGTGTGTCGCACACGCACTATCCCGTCATGCCAAAGGTTGCATGGTCAGTTTCCATGGCATGGAAGGTCGCTTTGTTCGGAGTGATTGGTGGCCTCATCGCAATGCTCTTTGTGCATCTCACACATTTCATCAAAGACACTCTCAAGAAATACGTCGCGTGGTACCCAGCACGTCCTGTCATCGGCGGCGTTCTTCTCACCATCCTCATTCTTTCTTTCGGATGGCGCGACTACTCCGGACTTTCTATTCCACTCGCTCTTGAAGCGATGAATGGATCAGTTGCAGGACAATGGGGCAGCAAGTTGCTGTTGACCTCCATCACGATTGGTTCAGGATTCGTCGGTGGTGAGTTCATTCCGCTGTTTGTGATTGGCGCATTGGCCGGCGCAAGTTATGCACACACCATTGGAGCCAATGTTGTGGTGTTCGCAATCATCGGTTCCATCACGGTGCTAGCCGGGGCAACGAATACCCCACTTGCGTGCACCATCATTGGCATCGAGCTGTTCGGCGGGCAGGGCCTCACATTTTTCGCGCTGGCGTGTGCTGCTGCGTATGCAACAAGTGGTCATACCGGCATCTACCACGCGCAACCTGTGAGTGCTCACAAGTCGGGTATTGCTAATTAGCTCTACGGGTCAAGCCGGCGACGATTGCCGAACGCACGACCAAGTGTGACTTCATCGGCGAATTCAATGTCTCCACCCACGGGCAAACCACTTGCTAATCGACTGACGGTGACGCCCAGTGGATCAAGCAAACGTACGAGATACATCGCAGTGACATCGCCTTCAGTGTTGTTGCTGGTGCACACAACAACTTCTGTGATGCCCTCGGGCTTGATGCGCGCGATGAGTTCTCGCACTTTTAAGTTCTCTGGGCTGACGCCTTGTAGCGGATCAATGAGGCCGAGAAGTACGTGATAGCGACCGCGGAACTCGCCAGTACGTTCTAACGCTGCGATATCGCGCGAGTCTTCGACAACACACACGATGGATGTTTCACGCTTTGCATCAGTACAGATACTGCACAACTCAGCATCTGCCAAGTTGAAACAACGATCACAGAATCGCACACGTTGCTTCGCTTCGATGATTGCGCGAGCAAGACGAGCAACATCTTCATTTTCAGATTTGATGAGGTGAAGCGCTAAACGTTGTGCGCTACGTGGCCCAATGCCTGGCAAGCGTCCTAACTCGTCAATGAGCATCTGCACTGGCGGTGTGTACGGAGAAGCCATAGTTCTTACTGCGCTGAGGTGTCGTCGATGACAACACCATCGGGGAAAGAGTCTTGCAACGCAGCGAGCACAGGATCAATCGCGTCATCGACAGCGGTTGTTTCCTTCATATCAATCTCTGCGTATGGGTCATCTTCAACAACCTTGTCGATTGTCTTGGTCTTCTCTTCTGCTACCGGAGCAGTTGGTCGTTCGATTCCGGATGTGGGATCAGCTTGCGTGAAGACCACGGTGCAACTCAGGCCACATACCTTCTTCACCGCATCGACAACAGCTGCCGACTGATCTTGTGCACGCTTCAAAGGAGTATTGGCGGGCAACTTGATGGTGAGTTTCTTGCCGTCAAAAGCCTCAACGATTGCTGGCTTAAAGATTGCTTTCGGGAGGCCCTTCATTGCATCAGTCACTTGCGGCCACATCTGCGCCGGGTCTCCACCCGCAACAGACCCTGATGAGGCTGTCTCGACGCTCGTCGACTCGCCTTGCTTCGCTTCGCTCATAATCGGCGAGCCTCCGCCGTCGCGCGCCTCATCCACATCTTTTGTAACTTCGGCTGGCGCCGCTGTGGCCTGGGTGTTCTTTGTAGAGGCCGGCGCTGTTGTGGGTGCTGTGACATCCGCGTGTGCACCGTGGGTCGGTTCATTTGCCGAAACTTGCGAGCTTGCGAGGGTTTCGGCGGGTGAAGCCGACCCTACAGGTGCACTAGGAGCTGATGCTGCGCCGACAGCAGCGCGGCCACCAATTTTTGCACGCCCTGTTGCAGGATTCAGCGGCGCTGGTGGCAATGCTGCAGCGACTCCTTGTTCCTTCAACTGCTTTACAGCTTCTTCGAGTTGCGAGATTCGTGCGAGCAAGTTTTCTGTGCTGTCGTCAAACGATGGCGCTGCAAGCTGCACGACTGCAACCTCTAACAACAAACGAGAGTCGGGCGCATGACGCATCTCCACCATCGTGCTGCCGAGTACTTCCATGATGCGAACAATGCGTTGCACTCCGAGTTCACGTGCATATCCGTTGAGTTCGGCAAGACGAGCCTGAGGCAATTGCACGAGTTCTGGCGACATGATGGACAAGAAGCAGTTTCGCATGAGTCGCACAATGTCTTCGGCATATGTGTGTGCATCGCGGCCTTGCTGCATTGCACGAGCAACTGCTGCTAATGCCTCGCCGTGATTACGATCGACAATTGCTTTCACAATCTCTTCGGTGTGCTGAGCATCCTCTGGCTCGCCACCACCAGCAGCAACAAGTTCAAGTGCTGACAACGTGTCGCGCGCACTTCCGCCACCTTGACGAAGAACATGAGCAATGCCTTCATCATCAACATCAAGTTCTGCTTTTTCAATAACGAACCGGACATACTTCTCAAGCTGGTCAATAGGCAGCAAGTGGAACTGCAGATGCTGTACGCGACTGCGAATCGTTTCTGACACTTTTTGCGGATCAGTTGTTGCCAACACAAACACAACCTGTGCTGGTGGCTCTTCCAGTGTCTTCAGCAATGCAGCTTCGGCAGCACGGGTAAGCATGTGGACTTCGTCAAGAATGAAAACACGATGACGACCAGGGCTGGTCAGTGCGGCTGCCTCGATGATGTCGCGAATCTCTTGAACACCGTTGTTGCTGGCAGCGTCCAGTTCCAGAACGTCATAACTGGTGCCCAACTCCACTGCCTTGCAGGAATCACATTCACAGCAGGGTTCGCCCTCGACGGGGTTCTCACAGTTCAGAACCTTGGCCAAAATTCGGGCGGTGGTGGTTTTACCGGTACCACGAGGCCCTGAAAACAAATAGGCCTGGCCTTCGCGCCCATTAATGACGGCATTACGCAAAGCCCGCACAATGTGCTCCTGGCCATACAGCTCGGAGAACTTCCGTGGACGGAAGCGACGGTAGAGGGACTGTGTTGCCATTGATGTGACCCTACCAATGAGGTGCATCGGGGGGGCTGTGTGTGCCATCGTTGAACACTTCAACGGCGTGCCGACTGGCTACCGTTTTCTCAACCCATGCGTCGCTTCCTCCCCTTCCTCCTCGCCTTCTTTGGTGCCATTGTCCTCGGCATCGGAACCGCTCATGCCGCAGGGGACAATTCCATCGATACCTCCACCCCTGGAAATGGCGAGACCATCACCCTCGCGCCCACCCAGATTCAATTGCGTTTCACCGCCCCGGTCGGTGGCGCAGAGGCCGTCGCACAAATGGGTCTGGTTCTCACATGTGATAGCCGCATCATCAACCTCAGTGCACCTCAACTCGCAGCCGATGGGCTCACTGTCTCAGCGGCACTCACGCAGCGCCTCTCAAATGGCAATTGCACTGTCACGTGGACATTGCCTGACACCAGCGCCGGCACTTACAGCTTCACATCGGCAGTTGATGTCACTACCACCGTGCCTGCCGCTAATCCCGGAAACACGACACCAACAATCCCTGGTGTTCCCGGTGAAGAAGCAGCGGTGTCGGAGCCACGCCTCGGCGGTCCCATTGGACTCGTGCGGTGGATTTCTTTCTTCTTCACATCAGCACTCTTTGGCGGATTGATCTTCATCAAGATCGCCTGGCCTGAAGGTGTTGAGTACCCAGTGTGCGAAAAGTATTTCCGGCAGATCAGCATCCTTGCGATTGCATCACTTGTTCTGTTGATGATGCTCATGTCAGCACGTCAAGCCGGCACTGGAATCGGTTCGACGATCTCCCCAACATCATGGGGTCCACTATTTGAAACAAACGATGGACGTGCGTTGGTGCTTCGCTTTATTGCAGTGTGTGGCCTTGCATATTTTGCGTGGATCACAGAACGCATCAACTTTGAAAACTTGGTGATGCCGAGCACCATCGCATTGCTGTTCTTTGCACTCTCTTTTGGTTTTGATCGCACAGGCGGACGGTATGCCGCACTCGGCGTCTTGCTTTCCGTATCGCACATGGCATTGGTCGCAACATGGGTCGGCGCTATCGCGATTATCTGGCGTGTTGTTTTATACGGACCCGGTAGTAACGACCTTGTTCACGCACTTCGTGGTTGGAGCCGCATTGCAAACCTTGTGATGGTGGGCATCATCGTCACTGGCGCCATTCAGGTGTACCGCATTGACAATTTCAGCCTTATCAATAGCGGACACGGTCGTGTCATTCTCTTGAAGTCACTGATAGTTGCTGCACTCATTTTTGTTGACAACACAGTGCGTCAATTTGTGTTGCGTGGTTTACAACGTGCAAAGTCGCTGAACGAAAAAGTTGTGTACCGACTCAAGCGTCCCGTCGGTTTCCAGTTGTCAATCACCATTGTGATTCTTGCGCTTTCATCGTGGCTCCTATCGATGCGCCCGCCATATGTTTTGCAAGTTGATAAAGGTCCGCGTGTTGACTACGCCATCGTGCAAGATCTCGAAGGAGCCGACAATTTCCATGTGCGTGTCTCGATCACACCTGGCAACATCGGTGCCAACAGAGTTCTGATCGAACTCTTCGGCCCATCGCGCATTCAAAAATTCACTGTGAAGTTCACGCCCGAGAATCCGAACTACTCCGGTTTCACCATCAACGTGCCGATCACTCGGCCGGGCGCTGCCTTGGTTGCCGAAGACTCCGGCATGTTGCTACGAGCCCCGGGTAACTGGAAGATGGAAATCAACGGAGTCACCACCATCGGCGAACTCAAGACACTCACGTCTCAGTTCGTCATCGCCGACGGGGTCACCGTCATCACCACCCCTAAGCAAGGTCTCTCCCCCGCCAGCACCACCACGATTCCAGCAACCACCGTGCCCCCAACGCTTGCGCCTACCATCGCACCGACCATGGCTCCCACAATCGCCCCAACGGTTCCCCCTGCCGTCGCCACCACTGTCCCCCCAGCGGGCTAAAACCCCTCTTCCAGCTCCCAAATCGGGGGCAGAACCCCACGGATAGAGCCGATAAGCCCCTTTCGGCACTAGCGTTTCCGACGTGACTGATACCGCTGGCGCCTCAATGCAGGACAAGATCAACGACCTCCGCGACCGTCAAGAGCAGGCCCGCAATGCGGGTAGCGCTCGGTCTGTCGAACGCCATAAGGGCAAGGGCAAACTCCTCGCTCGTGAGCGCATCGAATACCTCTGCGATCCAGGCTCTTTCCATGAACTCGACATGCTTGCTCGCCACCGTGCACAAGCAGCCGGTCTCGAAGAGCGCCCATACACCGACGGTGTCATCACCGGCTGGGGCACCATCGAAGGTCGCAAAGTGTTCCTCTTCTCTCAAGACTTCACCGTGTTCGGTGGCGCGCTTGGTGAAGTGTTCGCCGAGAAGATCCACAAGCTCATGGACCTCGCCCTCAAGGTCGGCGCTCCTGTTGTTGGTTTGAATGACGGCGCTGGTGCGCGTATTCAAGAAGGCGTTGTATCGCTTGCGTCGTACGGCGGCATCTTCCATCGCAACGTGCAGGCATCGGGTGTCATCCCGCAGATCTCTGTCATCCTCGGACCATGTGCTGGTGGCGCTGTGTATTCACCAGCGATGACCGACTTCATTTTCATGGTGCGCGAATCCAGCCACATGTTCATCACCGGACCCGACGTTGTGAAGACAGTGACCGGCGAAGACGTGACGCTTGAAGAACTTGGTGGCGCAATGAGCCACGCTTCGAAGAGTGGTGTTGCAACGTTCGTCTCTGCAGATGAGCAGGCATGCCTCGACGATGTTCGTTTCTTGATGTCATTCCTTCCACAGAACAACTTGGAAGAAGCACCACGTGAAGAACCCACTGATGACCCAGAGCGTTCATGCGACATGTTGCGCGACATTCTTCCTGTCTCACCAAACCAGCCATATGACATGAAGAAAGTCATTCGCGAAGTGTGTGACGACGGTGAGTACTTCGAATACTTCCAGCACTGGGCAACCAGCATCACCTGTGGTTTCGCACGTCTTGACGGAATGACAGTCGGCGTTGTGGGCAACCAGCCCATGGCATTCGCTGGTGTTCTCGACATTGAATCAAGTGAAAAAGCTGCACGTTTCGTGCGTACCTGCGATGCATTCAACATTCCGCTCATCACGTTCGTTGACGTTCCCGGATTCCTTCCTGGCGTGAACCAAGAGCACGAGGGAATCATTCGTCACGGTGCAAAGTTGTTGTACGCATTCTGCGAAGCAACAGTTCCTCGCATTCAAATCATCACGCGCAAGGCCTATGGCGGTGCGTACGTGGTGATGAACTCAAAGTCAATTGGTGCAGACCTCGCCTACGCATGGCCAACAGCAGAACTTGCTGTGATGGGACCACAAGGCGCAGTCGAGATTGTGTACAAGCGTGAATTGCAGCAAGCAGCAGATCCTGTTGCTCGTCGTGCAGAACTCGTTTCTGAATACACAGAGAAGTACGCCAACCCATACGCAGCTGCTGAGCGCGGCTATGTGGACGACGTCATCGACCCAGCCGACACACGCAAGAAGGTCATCGCCGGCTTGCGCATGTTGCAGACAAAGCGCGAAGAGTTGCCACGCCGCAAGCACGGCAACATGCCGCTGTAGAGAATCATCATGAGCGAATCAGACAACTGGCAGCCGCCAACTCCACCAACATTTGGCACCGAGTTCACAGCGCCAATTCAACAAGAACAGCGTGCAGGTTTCTGGATTCGCTTTCTCGCACACATCTGCGATGGACTGAGTTCGCTACTGGTTGCCCTACCGATTCAGTTGATCGGAGCGCTCGTTTCCGATTCCTCAAATGTTTCCAACGCTGATGGCTTCGCAGGCTTCACTAGTTTCGGCATGGGCACAACTGACATTTGGTCAGTCATCGGAACAATCGCATCGTTCTTCGTTCTTGCATATTGGATTGGGTCACGCGGTGGTTCGCCATTACGCGTTCGCCTCGGAGTTCTTGTGTTGGACCAGAACGATGGTTCGTTCATTGGAACAAGACGTGCTGTGTACCGCGGACTCATGGGTTATGTCTCACAATTGGCACTACTCCTTGGTTATCTGTGGATGCTCTGGGATCCACAGCGCCAAACGTGGCACGACAAGGTCGCACAATCAGTGGTGGTGAAGCGATGAACGTCAATGTCGGTTCCATCACCCCGAACCCATCAGATGAAGAAGCTGCAGCAATTGCAGCTGCCGTCACCATGATGTGGCCACAACCAGTGCTTGCACAGCAGAACTCCGCGAAGACAAATGAGTCGTGGCGCTTCAGTGGACGCTGGTGGTCAGACAATTCCATCGCACGTCGCATTCGCCCTGGCTCGTAACGATGAGCAGCGTCGGCGCAACTGAACTCACAACAGTCGCTGACAATCTTGCGGTCTTTCACCACGGTTCACATGTCATTCGCCATGAGAACCTTCAGCCCGATACTTCCTACACGGAACATGGCATTGACTTTCGAACCTTGCCTCGTCCCACTGGGAAACTGCTGAGCACTTTCACCACCGTCAACGATGTTCACTTTGGCGAAACTGAATGTGGTCGCATTGACGATCGACCAGATGGTCCCATTCAGCGTCCTCTGCCGGGCGAAGGACCGTATCCCGTCACTATGAACCTTGGTGCCGTCACAGAGATGCGTGCCTTGCATCCTGATGCGGTCATCGTCAAAGGTGACATCACGAATGCTGGACTCGAAGAAGAATTCGATGCGTTTCGCGAGATGTACTACGGAACATTTGGCGAGAAGTTATTCGTTGCACGCGGTAATCACGACGCATATCAAGGTCAAGAAGTTTTCACCGGCGACACGTGGATAGAACTTCCTGGCATTGCGATTGCTCTCATTGACACCACGATTCCTACTCAAACAACAGGACGCATTGATCCGTCTCAGTTCGAGTGGATCGATGCGCAACTGCACAAAGCAACAACGCCCGTCATCATCATGGGTCACCATCAGCAGTGGACAGATGGTGGTCGCAGCGATGACTACTTCGGTCTTCATCCAGACTGCAGTGATGAACTCGACATGCTCTGTGCTCGTCACGCAAACGTCATCGCATATACAGCGGGCCATACCCATCGTCATCGTGTGCGATTTATGAATGAATCGCGAATCCCCACTATCGAGATTGGCTGCATTAAGGATTTTCCCGGCACCTGGGCCGAGTATCGCGTATACGAAGGCGGTGTGATGCAAATTGTTCATCGCATTTCAACACCGGACGCACTGAGTTGGAGCGAACGCTGTCGTTTCCTCTATCAAGACTTTGGTGTGAACTATCAGGAGTACGCAATGGGTGAACTCACTGATCGTTGCCTTATCCTTCCTATTCGATGAGTTCAGATCCCGCACTGAAAGGCCTGAAGGTCATTGACCTTTCCACCGTTCTTGCTGGACCCAATTGCGCGCGATACCTCGCCGACTTTGGTGCCGATGTCATCAAGATTGAGCGACCCGATACCGGCGACAGTTTGCGCAACATGGCATGGCGCGACCCCGAAGATGGTGAAGGTTTGTGGTGGCGATTTGTTAACCGCAACAAACGCACAATTGATCTTGATTTGAAGAACGCCGATGATGCTGCAGTGTTTCTGCGCCTGATTGACGAAGCAGATGTTCTCGTGGAGAATCTTCGTCCAGGGATTCTTGAGCGTCTCGGTTTTGCACCCGAGGTGTTGCACGCACGCAATCCGAAACTGGTCATCACACGCATCACGGGTTTCGGGCAAACAGGACCATATGCATCGCGTCCTGGTTTTGCATCAATCGCTGAATCAATGGGTGGCGTCGCTGGCATCAGTGGTCAGCCGGGTGGCGAACCAATGCTTCCTGCATTTGCAATGACAGATGAAATCACTGGCCTTGTTGGTGCATTCGCAACGATGGTCGCACTACTCAGCGAGAAGGGTCAAGTTGTTGATGTCTCATTGTTGGAAAGCATTTTCCACATCATGGGACCACTCATCAGTGTGTGGAAGACACGTGGTGAGATGCAAGAGCGCATGGGTTCGGGTATTCCGTACACCGTTCCTCGTGGCGTCTACCGATGCAGCGACGACAAGTACATCGGCATCTCTGCAAGCAGTGATTCAGTTGCCGGCCGTGTTGTGAAGTTGTTGGGCTTCGAAGGTGACGTGAGATTCGCAACATTTAACTCGCGTGTCGAGAATCGTGTGGCGCTCGATGAAGCAATGCGCGGTTGGTGTGCGCAACGCACACAAGTGCAGGCACTTCAGGAGATGTCCGACGCAGATGCTGCAGCTGGCCCGATCATGTCGATGGAAGACATAGCGAACGATCCGCACTATGCCCATCGCGAGGCGATCGTGGACCTTGATGGAACCCCGATGCAAGGTCTCATCGCCAAACTGAGCGAGACACCCGGTGTCCTCAACTGGCGAGGCAAAGAACGCAATGCCGATGGCGACGACATCCGCGCCAATGGCTGGGGTTCATAGGCCTCACGCCCTCTAACCCGCCTGTTCATAATGGTGGGGAGTATTGTTCACCTGTTCGTCAGGGGGCAAACATGAAGATTCCGTTTACGCAGATGACGCGTGCTTACAAGGTTCTCAGCCTCACAGCGATCGCCACATTCCTTGTCTCGCTCGACACCAGCATTGTCGTTGTTGCACAACGCACTATTGAGCAAGACCTTGGTCACCCCACTCTGATGACATGGGTGTTCTCCGGATACAACATCGCGTATGCAGCTGGACTTCTTACTGCCGGCCGCTTTGCTGACGTCAATGGTCGCAAGCGCTCATTCATGCGCGGCCTCATCTTGTTCAGCATCGGCTCAGTCCTGTGCGGTCTTGCGCCCTCTACTCCGTTCCTTGTTGCTGCTCGCATCATTCAGGCGATTGGTGGCGCGCAACTCACTCCTGCTTCTATTGCACTTGTTCTTCCTGAATTCCCTGCAGAGAAGCGCACCGTTGCCATCGGCATCTGGGGCGCAGTGGGCGGCTTGGCCGCAGCAGCTGGCCCAACATTCGGTGGTCTTCTCGTTGACTGGCTGAACTGGCGTGCACTGTTCTTCATCAATGTTCCGTTCTGCGTTTTCACCCTCATCGTCGGCAATCGCATTCTTCATGAGAGCAAGGATCCAAACGCTTCGAAGAGCGTCGACATGATTGGCACCGCCTTAGGTTTCCCCGGCGTTGCTCTTGTGACTCTCGCAATTACGCAAAGCAGCGAATGGGGCTGGGGCGATGATCGCACCATGATCGCCCTCGCACTTGGTCTTGTGTTGTTGGCGCTGTTTGTTCAGCGATGCCGCACAGTGTCGAATCCGCTCCTTGATTTGTCTTTGTTCAAGTTGCCATTCGTTGTTGCATCGAACATTTCTGGTTTGTTCTTCTCAGTCGGCTTCCTCGGCATGTGGCTTCTCAACACGCAATGGATTCAAGCCATTTGGGAGTACAGCCCTACACGCTCAGGTCTTGCTACCGCACCAGGGCCCATCATGGCGGCTGTTCTTGCAGCGCCGATGGGACGCCTCGCAGTGAAGTGGGGCCATGCACGAGTGCTACTTCTTGGCTCAGTACTTCTGAGTTTCGGAACATTCATGTTGACCATCACTATGACGCCCACGCCGAACTATCTCGGCGATTATCTACCGTGGATGATCATCACGGGAGCAGGTGTTGGTTGCAGCATTTCAACGTTGTCGAGTTCCGCTAACGCATTCTTGCCGCCGTCACGATTCGCAATGGGTTCAGCGTTGAACACCACGGCGCGTCAAATTGGTTCGGCATTGGGTGCCGCACTCGCTGCATCATTGGCTGCACCAGCGATGGTGAACTTCGCAATGTCACAGAAGACTGGAACTGAACTCACCCAAGGAATGTTGTCATCGTTCTACAACGCATGGCGCTTCATGGCTGCGATCTACTTGTTCGCAGGCATCATCATGATCGTGTTGTTCCGCAAGCCCACTGATGAACAGATGGCCGCTGCGAACGAAGTTGAATTCGTCGACTAAAGAATTCCGATAGAGCAGGCAACGCCTGTGCCGCCAATACCGCAGTAACCGTTGGGGTTCTTCCCTAAATACTGCTGGTGATATGGCTCTGCATAGAAGAAGTCTCCAAGCGGTGCAACTTCTGTTGTGATCTCGCCGAAGCCTGCCTTCGTCAACAAAGACTGATAGCCCTCTTGCGTTGACTCTGCATATGCACGCTGTTCATCATCTGCGAAGTAAATGGCACTGCGGTACTGCGTGCCGATGTCTCCACCCTGGCGCATGCCTTGGGTGGGGTCGTGGTTTTCCCAGAACACGCGCAACACATCGGCAAGAGAAAGCTTGAACTTGTCGTAGGCCACCAACACCACTTCGTTGTGGCCAGTGAGACCAGAACACACCTCTTCATATGAAGGGTTTGGCGTGAAACCACCGGCATATCCAACTGCTGTGGAGTACACGCCGGGCATCTGCCAGAACTTGCGCTCGGCACCCCAGAAACAACCCATGCCAACGACCAACGTCGCCACATTCTCGGGCCATGGGCCAACAAGAGGAGTCTTCAACTCAAAGTGCTCTGCTGGCACTGGCATGGTCTGATCTGTGCGACCAGGCAAAGCCTGATCTGGCGTAATCATCACGGGGTTTTTTCGACCGAACATGTGGTCACGCTATCCACTCCATGGCCCACCTTGAACCAGCCAGTACACCCCTTCAGTACCATGACCGCAATGGAAATCGTGTTTATCGCCGTCGGAATCGTCATCATTGCCCTGCAAGTCCTTCAATTCATGGACCGCCGCAAACAACAACCCACGGTCACACCACTCGGCGACCCCACTGCCCCCGTCTATGTGGCAGACGATGTGCAAAAGATCGTGCGCGAGTCTCTTGATGTCGCCTTGAAATCCCTCGGTGAACAGGCGCGCGCCGATCGCGAAGAAGCCATCAAACTCAGTAGCCAGCAATTGGCGAAAGACAGCAGCGAACAGTTAGGCCAGAAAGCCGATTCCATCAGCCAGGCCCTCACCACCATCAAAGATGCGATGGAAAAGAAGATCGGCGAGCTCGACAAAGAGTTGCGAGATCTACGCGAGAACAATCGCTCTCAGTTCGACAATGTCGGTAAAGCTGTCGACACACTTTCTCGCCGTACAGAGAATCTCAATGAAGTTCTCTCTAACTCACAGAAGCGTGGTCAATGGGGCGAGCGTCTTGCAGAAGACATGTTGCGCGCTGCCGGTTTTGTCGATGGTGTGAACTACACCAAGCAAGACATCAACGCTGCTGGTGGTAAGCCCGACTTCAAGTTCAACATGCCGCCGAATCGCGTTCTGTATATGGACGTGAAGTTCCCACTCGATCAGTACTCCGCGCACTTCAACGCAGAAACTGATGCATTGCGTGCATCGTCAAAAACTGAATTCGTGAAGGCTGTCAAGGGCCACGTTGATGCACTCGCGAAACGCGACTATGTCATGAACTCCAAAGAAGAAGCTCTCGACTATGTCCTCATGTTTGTTCCTAATGAGAGCATCAGCGGTTTCGTGCACGAAGCAGACCCCACACTTATCGACTACGCGTTGTCAAAGAAGGTGGTGCTGTGTTCACCACTTACGTTGTATGCGTTCCTGGTAGTTATTCGCCAAGCAACCGACAGCTTCCACACAGAACAAACTGCAGCCACCATCATGCAGCAGATCAACAAGTTCTCGAAGGAATGGGTTAACTACGCCAAGGCCGTCGATCAAGTGCAAGCAACATTCACGAAACTGCAAGGCGAGATTGAATCCATTGGCAGCGAAGGAACTCGCTATAAGAAAATGAATGTTCCTGTTCGTGACATTGAGAAGCTCCGTAAGAACCAGGGCATCCCGGAGCTAACGGAAGCCGAGTCAAACGCTGTCATCGATAACGACGACGAATAGCCTCAAACCAAAGACCGAGAGGTTGCCTTCATTGCAAGGAACTCTTCTTGAATCTGCAACAACTCTTCGCAGCCTGGCATCACTCTGAGACCAGCGGCAACAGCAGTCATCATTAACTCGGCGTCACCTTTTGACCTTGCAAACTCAGCAAGTTCTTGTGATGCCTGCATCGCTGTAATGATGAGTCGTGTCGTCGTGCCATCCAAGTCGGCCCACTCGTAAGAAGTTCCAGAAAAGGGAACATCACGAATCTCAGATAGCTGATCAGCAAGTGTCTGATGATTCAGGCAATCAGTACGAAAAGCATCCAAAGCTTCACGCAATAACTCGTAGTCAGTTGTAATGCGGTGACTCAGCAATAGCTCGTCCGAATAGGTCGTCGGTAGAAACTCTGCACGATTCAAAGAGGAATCTAATTCCGAGAGGCCTCGCCTCATATCGGAGACAACCGTGGAGAATGTCGCATCGCTCACATCGATATGCCACAGTGCTGTTCTTGCCGCAGACCTTCGAGGCCGATCGCGATTGAGCGAAAGCCAGACAAGTAGTTCCAAAGCTCGCTTCTTACGAAATGATGCTCTCGAACCTTGCCTGCTCTTGACCTCTGGATACCCATACAGGCACACAATGAACAATGGCTTTTCACTCTTACAAAGTCGTGTCTTCTCCTTTCGCTCCACTACATCTGTCAAGACTTTGACAACGGGAAGTGATTGATCAAGTTCACCCACAACCATGGCGGGCAAGGCTTCCTTGGCCTTGCGTTGTACCTGCGACAAGAGCACAGTTTCCTCATCACACAGGACATCTGGCATCAATCCTCGCCGAATCTGATTTCTCCTTCGTTGAAGGATGTCCCTGATCAGAAGTGCGGCCATGGATGGAGTCAACATCAGTTCAACCGGGAGCCCTGCTTCCTCAGCGACGTCTACCCGATGCACTTCTGGGGATTGGCTGTGTCCGATGATCGCAAGTCCCCCCAAGAGCAGGGCAGAGAACCGGCGATGATGAGACGACTCAGGAGCATGTGAGATCACCCTCGCGTTCTTTAACCCGATGAGGGCCTCACACACTACCCACAATGAGATCACGCAAATCAATAGATGACACCCAGCTATCAATTCCACTGACGTGACATCTCGGTCGAAGAGATTACGACGTTGAAAGACGTACCGCTCCCGCACAAGATGCACTGAACTGAAAACAGGAGCAAGAACAAAAACTCCGGAGAAAATATGTCGTTTCATTTGATTTAACCGGAGACAATGTGCGCTGTGCGCACGATGTGCAAACGTTGGCTTCCGAGTCCAATAATTCCAAGTATCTGATATCGACGTAACCCAATAACTTCCACCGATACAGAATCTTGATATACCTCGACACGACCGCTGACTCCGTGAGAATGCAAGTAGGCCTGACTCGTTGTCACTGCACTGCGACTGTCAATGCGTAGGTCGCCTGCTCGCAATCCCGTGACTTCCTGCGCACCAGCTCTTGCTGCATTTTCAGCAACATCCGAAAGTTGCGTGTACTCATTCACGGAGGTTCCCGCGTCGAAAACAAGACCCACCAAAGTCAATGCAGACATCACAATGCACACTGTTAGTGCTGATACAGATCCACGTTGATTACTCATGGTCGGCGATACACATCAATCACCTCTCGGGATTGCCCCGAGTGGACTGGTGACCGAATGCCAAGTAGTGATAAGCCAACGACATTCACACGACACTGGGTTACTACCTCAACTTCAGATACGCCACCAGTAGTTCGTTTCACAACACGCGCACTGAAATCACTACATGGGGCTTGATTCAGATTCATCGCTTGCTGAGCCGATTGAACTCCTCTCGTCACCATCGACCCTGAGCGAGATTGAGAAGCTGTGCGCGCGGCAACGTCAGCTGCACTGTGGAGGTCATACTGCACCGCAACAATCCGCCCGGCATATGCCACGAAGACCATAAAGAGAACGAACACCGGAGCAAGAATGACCGCCTCCACTGCGATAGAGCCACGTTCTCCTCTCATTGACGATCCTGTTCCTCAATAAACCGCTCCGCAGGAACCGTCGCTGACCGACGAACAGATGTTGGAAGAAAGGGAACAACTCCGGGAACCAGAACTCGCACCGTCACTTGAACATTTCCTTGAAACACTGAAAGTTGAGGTTCCGATTCAAGTCTGTTCCCCATTTCTTGAACAGATCTCTGTATCTCCAACTTCATCAGAGCATTGGAATCAGATGACCCATTACTGGCAGCTGAGATTTGCGCACCTCTCATCGCCGCAAGAGAGGCAACTTGTCCCCCATGAGCCAAGGCAGCAGCGTGAACGCAAGTAAAGAACACCGAGAGGATGATCGGGACGAGAAGCACCACTTGAATACTGGTCTCGCCCCGATCATTGCTCGGAAAGGTGGCAGCCTTCATCCGAGATTCAGGGAGTTGGCCTTATCGCGAACTCGTGAACTGATAACAGCACCAACTGAAATAGCAAGCGCGACGAGTGCAGCCGCCATCACGATTGTTGTGGCACTCACTTCACCTCGATCCCTATCTCGTTCACGAGATGCTGTAAATCGCACCCCGTAATACTCAAACATTTGCTTGATTGTTGACATATTTGCCTTTCTATTTAGAGAGCTGCAACGGTTCCAGCAAAAGCCGGATAACCAACGAGAAGAATGAATCCAATAAACAACAGCACGACCGGAATACCCATGCGCTCAGTGCGCTGCTCAGCCTCATGTTCGATTCGTGCAAGATTTCTGATGCGCAAACTTGCAGCCTTGGCAGCAAGAGATTGACGAATTCGGGCACCATGTTCTCCCGCAAGTTGCACACTGTTTGCAACTTCCTCGAGAGATTCAATACCGAATGCCTCACCCGTCTCTCGAAGGGCTTCCCAATAAGAACGGCGCGAACTTTGCGCACGTGCCATTGCAGTTCGAAGTTGTTCAAAACCCCAACCATCACCTGCTCCAGCTGCCGCAATCATCGCTGTCTCGACTCCTGCTCCACCTGCAAGCAGCACATTGATGAGATCTAGAAAAACTGCAACCGATAGATCCATGTCTCGTTGAAGTTTTGTAGCCATCTTTCGTAGTTGGGAGATGGTCATTGTCCATGCGGCAAGAGGTGCTCCGACAATGAAGACAACAACGAAAGAGAAAGAAAGGCTGATTCCTTGTGTTCGTAGGAATAGAACGAGCAAGAACACGCTTCCGCAGGCCACCACAGCACGAGTTGCACACCGTCTACTCAAGAGGTCTGGACTGATTCCGAGAACATGTACATGTTGCGGAGAAAGAACGAAATTCGTGTCTCTCATGATTTGGACCCCACACGATGAGCAAGAAGTCGACCAGGAACTTCCACTCGTGCAATCTGCGACATCCAATAAAGAGAACAACCAAAGGACACTGCAATAGCTAGAAGAACAAAAACCCCTTCTTGAGAAAGGAAAGGACGCAAGTAGCTCATGTTGAAAAGGAGAAGCCCGAGCCCAAAACAAAATATGGTCCCAGAGATGATTCGCACAGATGTTCTTGTTCTTGCTCGCGACACCCAGATTCGTAAATACAACTCACACTCAGAACGTGAACATTCAGCAAGGTGTGTCAATAGCTTTGCCAAATCTCTTGAGTGATGCGTTGAAGCTGTGATAAGTGCAGCAACTACGAAGTCGCACGATGGATGTGCGATGTCATCCGCAAAACGGCGGAGTGCATCCTCCAGTGTCCCGTAACGCAATGAAGCAACGAGTCGTTGTACCGGCTCGTTAATTGCCCGTGGGCAATGATGCTCGGTTGCGATGATTGCCTGCTCGAGACCAGCAGCAGCTGAAATGGTGTCTCGCAAGCTTTCAGTCCATGACGCAATCGCCTCCACCAAGACTCTCTGGTCTTCATCTGGTTTTGAATCAGTCTTGAGTTTCATGTCAGACCCAACTCAGTTCTCGTGCAGAACTGAATCCATGTGCAGAAAGAAGATCCGATGTCCCCCCTCGTAGGGACAGAAACTGATTGCCGGACTTCTGGTACGAGAAAATCTCATTGGAAACAATTGAGATGCCATCACTATCAACCACTTCGTGGATTGACAGCACGCGACGCGTGTTCTCTTCTATCCCCACATGAATCACAAAATGTATTGCGCTACCAATCAACAAATTCACCGTGTCGCTCGGTAAACCGGAACCCGACATAGCTACGTAGGCAAGAAGTTTCGGGAAGACGGTGCGGGCACTGTCCGCGTGCAAAGTGCACATCGAGCCATTGTTACCTTGACTCATCGCCAACAACATCGGAAAGGCCTCTGCACCTCGGACTTCACCCACCACCACTCTGTCGGGATCCATGCGAAGGGCCATGCGAGTGAGATCAACCATCGTGATCTCCCCGTTTCCTTCCATATTTGCTGTGCGAGATTGCAAAGCATCATGGTCAGGATGTGCATCTTCAAAGTGCTCAATTCCCAATTCAAACGCATCTTCAATAGTGACGATTCGTTCATGGCGTGGAACTTCATTCATGAGTGCGCGCAACAAGGTTGTCTTCCCTGATCCTGTTCCACCAGCAATCACGATGTTGCGTCGACTGCGCACAGCTGCTGCAAGAAACTGAGCAACCTCTCGGCTCATTAGATTTCGCTCAACTAATTGGCCTAGATGTGAGATTTCAAAACGGTGTCGACGAATGATGAGTGTCGGATGAGAAGTCACTTCCATAGCGGCGAACAGACGTGAACCATCAGGTAGTTGAAGGTTTAGCTCTGGATGAGATGGATCAAATCTCTGCTCGCGGTGACCCATCCGAGATGCAATTCGGCGAATCAGATCAATTAGTTCACCATCCGAGTTGACAATTGGTGCGAGCTGAACACGTTCTCCATTTCGTTTCTTGATCCACACTGGTCGATTGCCTCTGATGTGAATATCTGAGATGTCGTCATCTTCAAGAAGCGGCTCGAGGCGTCCTAAGCCAAGTACTTGTGCGATTGCCTCTTCCACAAGAGATCGGTCGTCAACGTCTGGAATAGCTCCAAAGCCCCATGAATCAATATTTCGTACTTGTGCGAGATGATTCGTTGCTGTGAACCTTGCGAGTTGCCGCTCTTCATCAAGCGACGGGGCGGGAAGGTCTTGGTTATGGCGTCGAACTCTGTCATCTGCCAAAGCGCTCGCAATCTCACGTGCGACCTCAAGTACCGACAATGATGCAGTACTCACTGCTGAACCTTCCTGATGACTGCAAGATGCACCGGACCAGAGGCCGCAACTTCCTCCGCAACAGATTCAATTCCGCTCACAGTGACAACGAATCGCCCACCAACAGCTGACGTTTCACGTATCGACTGAACAATGGTCTCAGCGTCCAAGCCTCGGGCAACATCGGTTCCATCAGTGTTGGAGGTGACAATGATCCGAACCTGATCACCTACAGAAACATCGGGCGGAAAAGCCCCTTCTTCAACGGAGATTGCAATCAAGGCATCGCCGATTTTCATCAGCCCCCCGTTCTCTTCTTGCTGCGCGACTATCGACGTTGTGGTTGTCATCTCCGGCGAAGGCGAACCAATGGCAACAAACAAGAAAGCAATAACAAGAAGAACTCCAATGGCACCAAGAAGAAGATCGATGCGAATCCTCCGCGGGGTTGACACACCCGCAAGGGCCTGAGAATTCTGACGAAGAGCTTGCAAGCGGTCATTGCCTGATGACGGACCTGGACTTACTGGGATATCTGGCATGAGTAACTCCCTTTCGATTCACACCTATCCACTTATGTGTGGGCGAGGAACGTACGGAAGGAAGATGACTAATGCCAGTCGCCCAAAACCTGTCAAGTCACCCCGTAGCCTTATCTCTATGAGTCAGGTACCTGAGACGCTCCCCGCTTCGAATGATCCGTGCTGGTGTGGAAGCGGTCGCAAATACAAGCGTTGCTGCAAGGGCACAGAAGGCCGTATTCAGCCCGGCATCGTCAGCCCCATGCGCTACGTACCCGACACAATCGGCAAGCCTCCGTATGCAGCAACCGGTGTTCCACCGCGCAACGAAGAGTCGCGTGTGAAGTCACCAGAGATCATCGAGCGCATGCGTATTGCTGGTGCAGCAGCTGCAGAAATTCTTCGTCGTGCCGGCGAGATGGTGCGCCCTGGCATCACTACTGATGAAATCGACATCTTCGTGCATGACCTCACGCTTGAAATGGGTGGCTACCCCAGCCCATTGAATTATCACGGGTATCCAAAGAGCGTGTGCACAAGTGTGAATGAAGTGATCTGTCACGGTATTCCTGACAATCGCGTGTTGCTTGATGGCGACATCATCGACATTGACGTCACCATTTATCTCAATGGTGTTCATGGCGACACCAATGCATCATTTGCTGTCGGCACTATTTCTGAAGAAGACAAGAACCTCATCAAGGTGACTGAAGAGTGCATGTGGCTTGGCATTGAAGCTGTGAAGCCCGGTGTCGCTCTTAACGAAATTGGTCGAGCGATTGAAGTGCACGCAAAGAAGCACAAGTACGGCGTCGTGCGAGCATTCATTGGTCATGGCATTGGCGAGAACTTCCATACCGACATTCAGGTGTTGCACTACTACGACCCACGCAACACGATGATCTTGCGCGAAGGCATGACCTTCACGATTGAGCCGATGATTACCTCAAGTGGAGAAACACGCCACAAGATGTGGGATGACGATTGGACCGCAGTGACTGCCGACGGCAGCCGTACTGCCCAGTTTGAGCACACTTTGGTGGTCACCGCTGATGGATACGAGATTCTCACGGGTGGAAATGGCGCAGTATCGCCCTGCGCACCGTGGAAACGCTGACCTTTTGCTCGTAGCGTTCCACCGTGATTAATTCTCCCAACTCGTCTCGATACTTGGCGTTTGACCGAGATGAATGGGCTGACCTGCGTGCAGCTACTCCACTCACCATTCGTGAGCGTGACCTTGAAGAGCTTCGCGGTATCAACGAAAAGATTGACCTAGATGAAGTCGCTGCGATTTATCTGCCGCTGACACGTCTCATCAATCTGTATGTGAGTGCAACACAAAACCTGCACAAAGTCTCTGCAACGTTCCTTGGTGCAATGGCGCCAAAGGTTCCCTATGTCATTGGTATTGCAGGTTCTGTCGCAGTAGGCAAGAGCACGTTCGCTCGCATTTTGCAGGAACTTCTCACGCGTTGGCCAGATCACCCACGTGTTGATCTCATCACAACAGACGGCTTCCTCTTTCCTAACGCAGTTTTGGAAGATCGCGGCATCATGAATCGCAAGGGCTTTCCTGAAAGCTACGACACAAAAGCATTGCTCTCTTTCCTTCGTGATGTGAAGGGTGGATCTGCCGAAGTCACTGCGCCGGTATACAGCCACGTTGTGTACGACATTGTTGATGATGAACGCGTCACAATCAATCAACCCGACATTTTGATTCTTGAAGGATTGAACGTGTTACAGGTGGGTTCCGAATCAAACGAGTTCGTCTCTGACTACTTCGACTTCTCCATTTATATAGATGCCGAAGAAGCGGACATTGAACAGTGGTACATCGATCGCTTCCAGGCATTGCGTGAAACAGTGTTCCGTGACCCGGACAGTTTCTTCCAGCACTATGCACATCTCACAGATGCTGAAGCTATTGACATGGCTCGCACAATCTGGCGAGAGATCAACGGCAAGAACTTGGTGGAAAACATCGAACCCACAAAGTCACGTGCATCGTTGTTAGTGAAGAAGGGCGCGGATCACCGCGTCACAAAAGTAAACCTTCGTCGCCTTTAGGCTCCAAACTCTCCAACAGTTGTTGGCGGTATCTGCGCTGCTTCTGGCGCCTTCACTACGTCGGTCACGGCTTATGCTGCCACCGAACCTTCCTCGCTGAACCGGCACAAGTTCTCAACCACGGTGGTGCGGAATCTCGTCGGCGGGTCGTAGTTGTTCACGCGGTAGGTGGCGATTTCGTCAAACAAGTGGTCGAACGCATGACGAGTTTTCACCGAATGACCAAAAGGCGAACACAAGAACATCGCACGTAAGTACGCCTCCGCTTCGTAATGATCCATGCCCTCTGCGCGCTGGATGAACCAGCGGAACATCTGACCAAGATCATCCGCAGGACCCTCGTATAAGTCCCATACACCCATCACCTTTAAAGCGCGAATACCAGCGCAAGTCTCGCGGATGGTGGGCATGTCATCGTTGTAGCAGCGAGGGCAATCAATAGTGGCGTCGCCACCACAGATGCACATCCAAGAAGCAGCTCTACGTAATTGATCGCGCGAGATTTGACGTTCGACCTTTGCCATGTAGCGACCGTGGTTGCGGCGATGACGCGCGAAACGGTGATTACCCGTCAATACCGAGCGAGAAAGGTCAAGGACTTTCTCACGTTGAGGGCAGTAGCCCTCGGGGAAATGATTTTTCATTATGTCTCCTGGGAAAGAGACCGCTCTTTACGGTCAATTCCTGAGGGACATAAAAATTTCCTTTGTCATCACACTTACATTTATAGGGTTAGTAAGCGAACTTCCCAACACGCTATGCAAAATTGTCCTTAACGGTGCAAGGCGTTGAGGTAGTTGTACACGGTGATGCGTGAGACACCCATCGCATCTGCAACATCTTCCACTGCACGACGCAATGTGAATGCACCACGCTGATCCAACAACTTCACAGCTAACTGCTTGTCGTTGCGTGAGAGATCGGGCAAACGTGCACCGAGTTCTTTTTCCACTTGCTCAATCAAGCGGTCGAGTGCACCATGCAAACGAGGCAAACGAACAGCGGCGATGATTTCGCCATCCCATTCCAAAGCCATGTCACTGATGCGTGCGTCATCCACCGAAATCAGTTGTGCACCCACTGCATCAAGAATGGGCTTCACAGCTGTCAACAACGGGTGCTGAACAAATGCCACTAGCTAACGACCTGGGTATCGATCGTGACGTGAGTGGCGCCCAATGAATAGGCCGCATCGAGGAGGGCGGTTACGGCCGACCCCACTTGCGATGCGTCAGCGGTGAAGGACGAGCCAAAAACGCCGATCTCCACCGGGATGCCCAAGGCCTCAACTGCCGCCACGGCACGAGTGACCCGCTCGGGTGCCTCGCCCATTTCAAATGGCTCAATCGTGAATTCGACCTTGATCACGCCTAAAAGCCTAAGGGACTGATTTCAGGGCGCTACAGCCCGATTCGGGGCAAAATCAGCGCAATGCTGTCGGGAAGGAAGGAATTCTGGCCAATTCGCACCCGAAGGTCACCCGCCGAGACCCATTGCGTCGTAGTGATTTCCCCGTCCGAATACCTGAAGGGGCCATCACACACAGCCTCAAAGCAGGCCGCCACCAGCTTCACTTCATTGTCTCGATACGCGCCGGTGCCCAGCGGGCGTAGCTCCACCCCCGAGACCCCCAATTCTTCGGCCAGTTCCCGTTCGGCGGCTTGCTCCCACGACTCCCCCGGAGACACCACCCCGCCAACGGCAACATCCCACCAGCCAGGCCATACATCCTTTGTCATCGCTCGTTGATGAATAAGCAACTGTCCCGTTGAGGATCGCACCGCAATAAACACCGCTCGGTGCCACAAAGCCTCGGCGCGCATCTGGCGTCGCGTCAACAGTCGCAGCACGGTGCCCAACGAATCCACCTCTTCTACTAACTCATCGGGTGAGTTCTCCGGGTGCGCCGCCGTAGGTGTGACCATTGCCATCTGCCTACCATTAGGCATGGCCAAAAACACTCTCACCACCGACGATGCACGCGAGCAGCACGGCAACCCGGCAGGCCTGCTTGAGCAGGCCAATGACGTTTTCGACGACATGGTGGCGATGCGGCGCGACTTGCACGAATGGCCAGAAATCTCGAACCATCTTCCACGCACGCGTGATCGCGTGTTGCAGTCGCTCGAAGGATTACCACTCGACATCACACTGCATGAAACAACAAGTGGCATTGCAGCGATGCTCACTGGTGACAAGCCAGGCCCCACTGTTCTTCTTCGTGCCGACATGGATGCGCTGCCCATGCCCGAAGACACCGACGTTGCATTCAAGTCTCGTGTCGAGAATGTGATGCATGCATGTGGGCATGACACTCATACATCAATGCTCATGGGCGCTGCCAAAATTCTCAGCGCACGCAAGGCCGACATTGCAGGTCGCGTGCTCTTCATGTTCCAGCCCGGTGAAGAGGGTTACAACGGTGCTTCGGAAATGTTGAACGAAGGCCTTCTCGATGTTGGCACTGACTCACCTGTCACTGGTGCATTCGCAATTCACGCAGCATCAAACATCCCCGGTGGCTTCCTCGGATTGAAGGGGGGCACGATGATGGCATCGAGCGACAACTTCATGATCACTATCAAGGGCAAAGGTGGACACGGCAGTGCACCACACTTCACTCTTGACCCTGTTCCTGTTGCGTGTGAAATTGTCCAGGCGTTGCAGACACTGGTGACACGCCGCATTGATGTGTTCGACCCAGGCGTCATCACCGTGACACAGATTCACACAGGCACCACCAGCAACGTGATCCCTGAAACAGCAATGATTAACGGCACAATGCGCGCAGTCAGTGAGCGCACGCGTACGTTGATTCACGATGGCATTCGTCGCGTTGCAGAAGGCATTGTTGCCGCCCATGGCATGGATGCAGACATTGATTTGCAGTACGGATATGATGTCACCGTGAACGACCATGACTTCGCAGGTTTCGCAGCAGATGTTGCAACTGCAGTGTCGGGTGATCGCAACGTGCGAATCATGGACAATCCTGTAATGGGTGCTGAAGACTTCAGTTACGTTCTCAATCGCGTGCAAGGCTCCATGATGTTCCTTGGTCTCATGCCTGAAGGAATGGACATCATGAAGGCTGCACCCAACCACAGCAACCGTGCGATTTACGCAGAGGACTACATGCGACGTGGCACTGCGGTGTATTCGGCAATGGCATTGCGCCATTTAGGCGTTTCTCTCAGCTGATGTATCAGTTCACTCTCGACTGGATTGAGGAGAACTGGGATGACTCCTTAACACTGCGCCAGTGGTGGCAGATGATGAACGATGCACGCCTGTCGTTTCCGCGATGGCCGAGTGCATGGTTTGGTCGCGACTGTACCGAGGCGGAACAAAACGACATTGCACGCGCTTTCGCCAAGAGAGCAATCATCGGTGCACCCACAGGACTTGGCGTGCTCATGGGTGCACCCGTCACGATGACATTTGGGACCGAAGAACAAAAGCAACGCTGGCTTCCCTCCCTTGCAAATGGAACCGAGGGGTGGTGCCAGTTGTTCAGCGAACCTGGTGCCGGGTCCGACTTGGCAAGCGTGTCGTGTCGAGCAGAACGTGATGGCGATGAATGGGTTATCAATGGTCAGAAGGTCTGGACATCGGGAGCACTTCATTCAACTCGCGGCATGTTGGTCGCTCGCAATGATTTTGATCAGCCAAAGCACAAGGGCCTGACATATTTCATCATTGACCTTGAACAGCCAGGTGTCGAGATCAGGCCCATTAAGCAAATGAATGGTGCTGCGCATTTCAACGAAGTCTTTTTCAATGATGCACGTGTGAGTGATGCCGACCGTGTGTCCGACATCAACAATGGCTGGGCCATCACTGCAGCGACATTGGGATTCGAACGAAGTGGTTTATCGGAAGGTGCTGGTGGTGGAGTCCGTGTGCCTGCAGGAAAACAAGCTGGCTATCTCGACCGCGCCGTTGGAGAACTTCTTGAATATGTCAAAGCCAAGCGTTCTCATCCCGATGAATACGGTGGTCTTCTTTCCACCTTGCAGAAGATTGATCTTCCTCAAGGGCTGAACGCGATACAACGGCAAAAGATGATTGACCTGTCTATAAACGAGCGCATTGCCGAGATGACTCGTGAACGTATTGCCTCCACCATGAAGAAAGGTCAATCCCCTGGCGCTGAAGCTTCCACGATGAAACTGCACTGGACGAATGGCCTGCGCATTTCACGCGACCTTGGAATGGAGCTTCTGGGTGCCGATGGAATGCTCACGGGCGACGACTTGCCCGTTGAAGGCAAAGTGCAACATTTCTTTCTCTCCATGCCATCAGCATCCATCGCCGGTGGCAGCGACGAAGTGCAACGCAACATCATTGGTGAGAAAACTCTCGGCTTGCCGAAAGACGCTCAGACCGATCCCAAGACTCCTTTCAAAGACATTCCAAAGAACTGACATGACACTGATTACAAGCGGCGTGTGCAATCCACGCAATCTTTCCATCAACTCCAAAGGCAGTATCCACGATGATGCGACCGCAACTGAGTTGGGTTTCCGCGCCGGGACAGTTGCAGGCGACATCCACTTAGAACAGTTTGGGGGAATTCTGGTTTCTGCATTCGGTCAGCAGTGGTGCGAGACTGGTTCTCTCAGCATGTATTTCATGCATGCAACTGCAGATGCGGAACCTGTTGAGGCAACACTTGACATTGGCGAGTCACAGACTCCATTGCACAACGCTCAGATTGCTGCGCGCATGCACACACCCGAAGGAATCACGGTTGCAGAAGGAAGTGCAAGCGTGGGCAACACGTCGCAGCCAACAGCTTTGTATTCACGTGACCGACGCTCCGTTGATGCATCCACTCTCAAGATGTTGCGTCATGCGAATCCTGGCCGGCCATTGGAAACCATCACACGACGCGCACCTGGCAATGATCAGATTCTTCGTCACACGCGCGGAGTCATGACTTCACCACTTGATTGGTATGTCGGCGATTCGCCATGGGGCGGTCCCATCTGTTCTCCACTCACATCGTGTCGTGTACTCGTGGCAGGAATGACTGAAACCATCGAGAAGGAATGCGGCGAGTTCGTCGGTCTCTACGGTGCAATTGAAATCCGCCACCACAACGGCCCATTGATGCTGGACACTGAATACACCGTGACCGGTCGTGTCTTGGATGTATCGGACACACCCAAGACAGAAGTGCTGTGGTACACCACGGAAGCACGTATCGCTGGTGAGCCAGACAGTGCACCCATTGCGAGTCTCACAATGATGACGAGGCTGTTGAAGAACTCCTCGCCGCTCTATTCGGCGTAGTTCTTAGTCCGCAATCCAGTTGCCGTGGAATCCATTAGGGATTCGCACCGGAACATGAACGACTGCGATGGGGTCCTCTGTGATTGCTTGCGCACACGGGGGCCAGATTGCCCTCAAGAAATGGGTTTGAGCGCTCGTTCTCAATCGTGGACGTGAAGGAATAGTAATCAGGTTTTCAGCTACTGATTCCCCGCATGATTTAGATCTATGGACCCGTGAATTAGGTTCAAGGGATGGCAAACGGTCACGTCACACTCGGATACAACACTGGCTATTGGGGCAGCGGCCCTCCTCAAGGCGCCCTGGAAGCAATCAAGGAAGCCGACCGTCTCGGATACGACAGCGTCTGGACTGCAGAGGCATACGGAAGTGATTCACTCACACCACTTGCATGGTGGGGTGCACATACAGAAAACGTTCGCTTAGGAACATCCATTGTGCAAATGAGTGCACGTACGCCAGCAGCTACTGCCATGGCTGCGATGACAATGGATCATCTCAGCAACGGTCGATTCATTCTTGGTCTCGGTGCATCGGGGCCACAAGTAGTGGAGGGCTGGTACGGCCAGCCGTATCCGAAGCCACTGGCACGTACACGCGAGTACGTCGACATTGTTCGTCAGATCATTAAGCGTGAGGCGCCCATTGATTTCCAAGGCGAGTTCTACAACATGCCGTATCAAGGTGGCACCGGACTTGGTAAACCACTCAAGAGCACAATTCATCCGCGTCGCACAGAGATTCCGATTTACCTCGGTGCTGAAGGACCAAAGAACGTTGCGCTGTCAGCAGAGATATGCGATGGATGGCTTCCTCTCTTCTTTAGTCCAAAAGAAGATGCGTACTATCGCGAGTGTCTTGCAAAAGGTTTTGAAAAGAGCGGCGAAGCAAACAAAGCAGATCGATTTGAAGTTGCTGCTGTTCTCACCGTTGTTCCTGGTGACGACATCGAGAAATGCGCTGACATGGTGCGACCATTCTTGGCGCTCTACGCCGGCGGGATGGGTGCACGCGATGTCAACTTCCACTTCGAAGTGTTTGCACGTATGGGCTACGAAGATGTTGCACTCAAAGTGCAAGATCTCTACCTTGCAGGAAAGAAAGCGGAGGCTGCTGCAGCAATTCCACTTGCAATGGTGGAAGACGTTGCCCTCGTCGGCCCTCCTGCAAAGATCAAAGAAGAAGCTGCGAAGTGGCGTGATACCTGCATCACGTCATTCCTTGTCGGCGGTCCAGTCCACACTCTCGAACTCTACGCAGATCTCCTGCTCTAGGACTCGCTCAATTGTCTCGCGCCCATCGCCACACCTAAGGTGTTGTTGTGCCTGAGATTTCAGTTCAACGTTTAGACACAGATCTCCCTTTGCCACGCCAAGCCCACGAGGGCGACGCTGGTGTGGATTTGTATGCACGTGAAGATGTTGTCCTTGCACCGAGCGGCGGACGTGCCCTCATGCCCACCGGTATCGCCATTGCGATTCCCCTTGGTTTTGCGGGCTTTGTGTTGCCCCGAAGTGGACTCGCACTCAACAACGGCATCAGCGTGGTGAATGCCCCTGGCCTCATCGATTCGCATTACCGCGGAGAGTTGAAAGTGGTGTTGATCAACACCGATGCATCACGCCCGTATCACGTCCATCGCGGTGACCGCATTGCGCAGCTGGTGATTCAGCGCGTCGAAGAAGTCACCTGGACTGAAGTTGAATCACTGGACGAAAACAATCGTGGAGGTGGCTTCGGCCATTCAGGTCGTTAGCAACCTGCGGTTACTACTTCTTTGGTAACCGAATCGACAACACACCCGCAGCGGTGAGTTGTTCCACTTCTTCTGAAGATACACCTGCAAGTTGTTGCAACACTTCAGCATTGTCTTCACCACGGAACTTTGGAATTCCGCGAGTACTGACATCGGAACCTGAAAATACCCATGGTGCATTCGGAACACGGAAAGTGGAGCCGTATCTGTCATCGGCATCGATAATGGCATTGCGATCTTTCGCCCACTCCGTGTCAGCAAGTTCACTCATCGTGCGAACAACACCCATCGCAAGTCCTGCTTCTGCCATCACATCTTCAATCTCTTGCGCAGTTTCAATTGATCGCGCCCAGTCACGCAACTCATGTGTTAACGCGTCAAGATGCTGCAGTCGTGTTGCCACATCTGTGAATCGTGGGTCTTCCAACATGGCCGGCCGCTGCATCGCATTCACAAAGAGATCAAACGTTCCACGCTCTGCTGGATGTCCACTGACAACAACATACGTTCCGTCACCTGTTTGCAAGATGGGGTAATCACCAGGCTGAAAAGAACGAATCTGATCTGCAGGAACATCGTCTTCGAATAGTTCGTTCTGTACATGTTCGTTCACATACAACATTGTTTGTGCCATCGAGACGTCGATGTATTGACCAACATTCGTTCTCTCACGCTGATACAGGGCAGCTAACACTGCTGCAGCGGTCTCCATGCCGGTGTACACATCGGCATGACTATGCGGATCATTTGTGGCTTGGCCGCCGCGAGCACGTGCTTGCAAACCTGTCATGCCTGTCTCTGCATTCACCACAGTGGCATATGCACGACGATGACTCCACGGGCCCGTGTTCCCATACCCACTAATTGCCGCATAAATCAGCCGTGGATTGACTTCTGACAGCACCGAGTACCCAAGACCCAGTTTGTCCATCACGCCACCGCGATAGTTCTCGACAAGCACATCGCACTCGGCCACCAACTTCTTGATGAGTTCAACTGCCTCAGGCTTCTTCAAGTCCATGGAGATGTTCTTCTTGCCGATGTTCTGTTGTGCGAAGTATGTCGACATCGATCCCACGCGCGGAAATGCAAACCGAGTGAGGTCGCCTTCAGGTGGTTCTACTTTGATGACATCAGCACCTAGGTCTGACAACATCCGCGTACAATGGGGCCCCGATAAAACACGGGTGAAGTCCAAGACTCGAATGCCCTCAAGTGGGCGTGGTGCTGACGAAGAGGTCATTGACCAGTGAAGCGAGGAGTGCGCTTCTCCACGAAAGCCGCAGCAGCTTCGCGATGATCAGCGGTTGACATCGTACGAATCATCGCAGTTCCTTCTGCATCAAGAGCTGTTTGCAATTGCACATCACCTGCGCGGTTGATGTTTTCCTTCATATAACGAAGAGCAATCGGCGCGCGTGCTGCCAATTCCTGACACCACATGAGTGCACCTCTTGCAAAGTTGTCATCAGGTAACACTGCATTCAGTAGCCCCATTTCAAAGGCTTCTTCTGCAGAGAGACGTGGCGACATGAACATGAGTTCTTTCGCTTTTGCTTCTCCCACCAAGCGCGGCAAGAACCACGATGAACCGAAGTCGCCGCTTGCGCCAATGTTGGAAAATGCAGTGACAAGAACAGCGCGCTCTGCCGCAATACGAAGGTCAGCCGCAAGAGCAATCGACAAACCTGCACCCGCCGCTGCGCCAGGCAATGCTGCAACAACGGGCTGAGGCAATGTACGCAATGCTGCACTCACGGAGTTCTGTCGTTGACGAATGCCTTGCACTCGATCTTCGATACTGGAGCCAGCAACAACTGAACCGCCGCCAACATGTGAGGCATTCATCTGCTTCACATCGCCGCCAGCACAAAAGGCTCCGCCTTCACCCGTCACCATCACGACATGCACATTGGGGTTCGATGCGATCTGTGGCAACGCAGCTTCAAAACCTGCGTACACACCCTCCGACAACGCATTTCTCACCTCTGGACGGTTGAACGAGAGAATCGCAACATTGCCTTCAATGCGACCAATGAGATCGGGCTGTCCGGTGTTCAATTCAGCCATCATTTCCCCCTTGAAGAACTCCCTACAGCCTGCCATGCGGGCTTTAGTGCCTCTCATTCGTGCCCTCAACACTAGATTTGACCCAATGAGGGGGCAGCCATGTTGATCTGGATGGATCTAGAAATGACCGGCCTCGACGAGTCCCGCCACGTCATCGTGGAGATCGCCACCTTGGTCACCGATGATGACCTGAACATCATCGCCGAGGGCCCGAATCTCGTCATTCACCAGCCCGATGAGGTGATGGCTGAGATGGACGACTTCGTCACCAACATGCACACAGTCTCCGGCCTCTTAGAGAAGATCAAGACCTCAACAATTTCTGAAGCAGACGCGATGCAGCAGACACTTGACTTCATCAAAGAGCACAGCCCGGAGCCAAACAAGATTCCACTGTGTGGCAACTCCATTCGCACCGACCGCACGTTCCTCGCGAAGTACATGCCAGAGATTGAGAACTGGTTGCACTACCGCTGTGTTGATGTGTCCACCATCAAGGAACTCGTGAAGCGATGGAATCCTGGTCTTGAACATGCTCGTCCCAAGAGCGAAGGCACCACACATCGCGCAATGGACGACATTCGCGACAGTGTTGCCGAGTTGAAGTTCTATCGCGACAAAGTGTTTCGCACAGCAGAAGAGACAAAGAAGAAGTGAACGAACAGTCGCCTCGTCCCGTGAAGTCGGAGCAGTTGCAGGCGACTGATGAAATTGTTGAAGTTGCGCCCGGTGTTCTACGGACGCAACTTCCCGCCAACATCACGGGGCTTGGTCACGTCAACATGTATGTGTTGGAAGACGAACGCGGTGTCGCCGTTGTTGACCCAGGTCTACCAACCAAAGAGTCATGGCTCGCAGTGCAAGAGCGACTCTCACGTATTGGCGTGCCTCTTCGTCGCGTTCATTCAGTGATCGTCACGCACAGTCATCCCGATCATTACGGCGGTGCAGAACGTATTCGTTCGGAGTCTGGTGCTGACATCATCACGCATCGACTCTTCCGCACTTTCTACGACCCAACAGAACCACCTGATGTCGATGCTGAAGAACTCGCACTCATGATGCGCAGTCCTTTCGATACACCACCGTGGGGTGGACCTGCAATGGACGTTCCCTGGCAACGCCGCATGCGTTTGCGCATCGGACGTACCTTTCCAAAACTCATGCGCGTTCCTCAACCATCAATTCGACTTGCCGAAACAGACCGCATGAAGTTCGCCAAACGCGAATGGATGGCAGTCCACACACCGGGTCATACCCATGACCATTTGTGCCTTTTTGACCCAGAAACAGGGACTTTATTGAGTGGTGACCATGTTCTTCCGAGCATCACGCCTCACATCAGTGGTCTCACCGCGCATGGCGATCCACTCACGCTTTTCTTTGAATCGCTCGACAAGATCGGCCGCTTCGCACATGAAGTGTCCATCACACTTCCCGCACATGGAACTCCATTCCACAACGTGGGTGAACGCGTGCAACAAATCAAAGACCACCACCAAGAGCGTCTGCAGAAGCTTCGTGATGTCAGCAATGACCTCAGCAGACCTGCCAGTGTGATGGAGTTCTCCACTCATCTCTTCTCGCCACGCGCACAAGGTTCCATGGCCGACAGCGAGGCCTATGCGCACCTCGAACACTTACGGCTTCTTGGTGACTTTGATCGACACGACAACAATGGCGTGTTCGAATACGTGTTACACGACTAAGACAGAACTCCGCACCACATTGCTGAATGCATTGTGTCGTTCTCTGTGAGTTGGAGATCTAACTCGTTATCAACAATCACTGATTGACGAACAGGACTCTGACCCGGATCTACCTGCACTACATGTTCCACTACTGCGCGTAATGGTGCACGTAGCTCACGATGTTCTGCAAGATGCTCTTCCACGATCTCCCAATACGCAGCGTTGTTCATGTGACCGACCGCGTCGTAATCACTGAAACGAAGAGGCCATGGAGAACTCGTCGCACGTGCCGCATCAAACAATTTGTCGCGCAACAACAAACGCGCGCCAACAACTCGGCCACCTGAAGATTCCGTCAGCGTTTCAACAACATCATCCGGAACACGACTTGGTTGCATCGTGTCTTGATCAATGTGTACCCACAACGCTGCAGCATCAACAAGTACTCGTCCATCAAGAGCCAACAGTTGTGTGCGACGTTCTGCCCAATGCGAGCCAAGTCCACCGCACCACGTCACAAGATCAATCTCTTCCATGTATTTCGGAAACTCATGCACGTCAACAACTGTTCTGCGCACCACCCACCAGTGCGGGTCGCTCCACTCAGAGACGCGAGTGTCATCATTCGACACATCTTGCAGGTACCGAGCTAGAGCATCAAGACGTAATCGACCATTCGGGGTGGCGTCTCCGAGCCGAACTCGACGGCGGGCGGTGAACTCACGGCCCACCGAGGTTCGAGACACCATCTCAAAAGACAAAGCAGCGTCACGAAAGGCCATACCGCGACCCTATCGGGAGGGCTCAAACCCTTATGGGTATTGACTTTCATTAATTCAGTTGAAATGGCGCTCAGAAGGTGGTTTCATGGGCACCGATATGCGTACCTCGTTTACCACCGCGTTTATGGGCACCACGGCGACAGCCGTGGCGTTTGCCTATGCCGCGACAGTGGTCGATCACGCAGTCTCCATGTGGTCTACCCCGGTCGTACAGCACGCAAATAAGCGTCGCTCCCGGCAGCCCCGTGGGATTCTGAACTAGCTAGTTCAGTCCAATCACTCCACAGGCCGCCGGGTTTCCACCCCGAGCGGCCTTTTTGTTTTGTCCGCCCACAACCACAGATCTCCAAAAACACCCGAAAGGAAAAGAGAAAGAACATGTACACCAAGATCAATACAGACATGGGGGGCGTAGCCCTCATCGAACAGCCACTCGTGCTTTCTGCAAAGCGTTGCTCCGACGGCAACGGAACCTTGAGCTACCTCTTCTTCTCTGAAGAGTGGGTCGACATTCAGCGCGCCAAGGCAATCTGCTCAAAGTGCTCCAACCAATCGGAATGCCTCTCGGGCGCTCTCGAGCGCGAAGAGCCTTGGGGCGTCTGGGGCGGAGAAGAACTCGACATGGGAAGAATTGTCGGAGTGCGTCGGCCAAGAGGCCGCCCACCCGTCAAGGCAAGACCTGTCACAGCCGTTCAAGAGGTACCGATCCCACGGCATCTCGTAGCCTGAGTACATGCGGTGGAGTCGAAAAAAGGTCGTTGTGACGACTTCACTCATTGTGCTGTTTGCCAGTGTCATCGCAGGATGTTCAAGTAGTTCGTCCTCCGACGACACTGGCGCCAATCGAACCGACCCCGGGGTCAATCTGACCCCGGGACTCGGCACCAATGCAAATAGCAACGGCAAAAAGTTTCTCTTCGTTGAAATGCAAGATGTTGCGAGCGGAGCAGATGTCACCATTGTTCCCACCGGCACACCAATGGTGATCAACTTTTGGTTTTCGGCTTGTCCACCATGCATTCGAGAAATGCCCACTCTCTCCGAAGCTGCTGAAAAATATGGCGACAGAGTGCAGTTCGTTGGCGTGAATCCAAATGATTCTCGTGAAGTTGCTCAAGCTTTCCTAAAGAATCTTGATATCAAATTCGCCAGCTACATCGATGACGGTGATCAACTCTCAGCTGTTGAGGTTGCAACGTTTCCCACCACATTCTTCTTAGATGCAGAAGGCGTCATTGTGAAGATGCAATCGGGAGAACTCAAGAAAGAAGACATTGAATCAATTCTGAGAGATGACCTCGGAGTCGCCGGGTGATTGCACTAGAGGGTGACTTTGCCTACAGCTTCATTCTTGGAGTGTTGGCTGCTGTGAACCCTTGCGGTTTTGTCCTGCTCCCCACATACCTTTTGTATTACCTCGGTACGGAACTGAACCGTGAACAAGAATCTCCTGCCACGACAGTGCGGCGAGGACTCACCGTGGGCGTTGCAGTCTCTAGTGGTTTTGTTGGTCTTTTCATTGTTGTCGGGATCATCTCGAGAGCATTCACCACAGTCATACGTGACAACGCTCAATATGCGGCACTGGTGATTGGTATTGCACTTGTCGCAATGGGCATTGCGATGTTTCGCGGTTGGAAACTACCTATCTCACAACCCAATGTGGCAATGCAGAAGCAACGCACATGGCGCAACATGTTTCTCTTTGGAATTGTCTATGCAGTTGCCTCCATTGGCTGCACCATCGGTCTTCTTGTATCCGTCATTCTCGGATCAGTCGGTCGACATGGTTTCGTATCAGGTGTGATCAGCATTGCTCTCTACGGATTAGGCATGGGGCTCCTCGTCACATCACTCACCGTTGCTCTCGCCTTTGCACGATTCGGATTCGTGAGCAATCTCAAAAAGAGTTTCCCCATCTTTGACAAGGTCTCTGCGATTGCAGTGGTTCTTACAGGCCTCTATCTCACCTGGTACTGGTTCGGTGCCATCACAAACCGTGGCTCTGACGGAGTGATTGGTCGAGTGGAGAGACTGCAAACCGATGTTGCAGTTTTTCTCCAGAACACTGGTGCTTATGTGCTCGCAATTGTGTTCATCGCAATCATCGCAACTGCAGTCATCGTTAGCCGTCGATCTCCACAACGGGAGATGTAAGTGGAGTTATCAGATCTCCTCACGATGGATGGCGTGTCAGAACACTCCACGCTTCGTTCCACATTTGGTTTCATGGCCTTCCACGGTGGTGCCCTTGAAGAGATGACCGACATCGTTGCATCGCGAGCAGCTGAACGCGCGGGGGCTTCGTATTACGGCATTCAATTGCCCGACAATCTCGAATGGCATATTCCTTCGCACAAGGTCACCGCAGATCAGTCCCCTGCCCTCGGCGAGTTCTTGAGCCACGTGAACATCGTGATCACGGTGCATGGCTTCGGACGCGCAGGGTTTTTCACATCACTCTTGTTAGGTGGTCGCAATCGACGCCTTGCTGCGCACTTATCGACATCGTTGCAGCATCATCTTCCGGCGTATCGCATTGTTGATGAACTCGACGACATTCCGCAGAACCTGCGTGGTCTGCACCAAGACAATCCGGTGAACTCAGTTCAACATGCGGGGGTGCAGTTAGAGCTTCCACCTCGCGTGCGTGGTTCGAGCCCGTTGTGGTGGGATTGGGAAGGCCCAGGCCTCACACCTCACACAGAATCACTGATTGATGCACTGGTGGACTGCGCCACCACCTGGCCCGACCTTCAGGACTAACTATTCCGGAATAGGAATTATGGGAATGCTGTACGGCAATGGGTCAATCGCCTTCTCGACGTATTCCACATCCAGGCCAATCGCTGCAATCTGTTCACGCGAACGACGCCCACCTAAAGAGCGAAACAAGTCAAAGGTCGACACGCTTGATTCATTCACCTCTGCAATATCAATGCCGTCACGTGAATCAATAACTGTCTTGATAAAGCCAAGCCCCACCGTCACAGCAACACTGTCGCGTGCACCAGGCTGGCCTACTGCATGTCGTACGTCATGTTCATGTGACGTCACATCAAACACAAACTGGGACAACGTCGGCTGAGGAATGTTGGGGAGAATCTGCAGGAATTGCGGACCTTGTGCCTCCCACGCATCTGCAAGATCTTTCAGTGAATCACCGCGGTGACGTTCTACCTGGCGCTGCGTCCACTCTTCACCGGCGACGCCTTCCATGTCACCCAACATGATGGCTTCCGGCACACCCATCATGTGTGACACCGTTTCTTGCACTGTCCATTCCGGGCAATGCGGAACAATGATCTGCGCAGCATCTTCCGGCAGTCCGCGCAGCAATGCAATCATGCGTTCACGCAATTCAACGTACGCCTTGACAACTTCTTCTGCTGGTACGAGATACGACATATTTCTCCTTAAGGCGCAAGGCGCTCGACGCGCCAGACAACTCCGTGACGCGTGTAGCGAAAACGATCATGTAAACGGCTGGGGCGACCCTGCCAGAACTCTGCACTGTCAATCGACAACACGTAGCCACCCCAATGTGGTGGTCGTGGCACATCTATGCCGTCGAACTTTTCGGTGAACTCTTCGACTAAGTCATTGAGTTGATCACGATTGCCAATCACTTCAGATTGCGGTGACGCCCATGCGCCAATCTGTGATGAACGTGGCCGTGATGCGAAATATGCATCACTTGCTTCTTCTGTCGCTAACGAAATAGTCCCGCGAAGGCGAGCTGAACGATGCAACTGCAGCCATGCAAATGTCGCTGATGCTTCTGGATGCTCAGCAATCTGGGTGCCCTTCGTGCTCTGGCGATTCGTAAAGAACGTGATGCCATCGGTGTTGATGGTGCGAGCCAAAACAACACGGGCATCGGGAAAACCATCAGCAGCGATGGTGGACACCACCATCGCATTGGGCTCAGCAGCACCTGCTTCTTCAGCTTGGTGATACCAAAGATTCAGTTGGTCAATGGGGTTGGCCAATAGATCATCAATCTCAAGACCAGCGGTCTCATATTGAATGCGACGATCAGCAAGACCCATTGATTACGCCTTTGGCGTGATGTGAGTGGAACCGCGCATATATGGCAATAACACGTCGGGAATCTTCACACTGCCGTCAGCCTGACGGAAGTTCTCACAGATTGCTGCCCACACACGAGGAACTGCAAGAGCAGAACCATTGAGAGTGTTCGCCACTTCTGTGCCCTTCTGACCTGTGCGCTTGAAACGAATATCACCGCGACGTGCTTGATAATCAGAGAACCACGAGACACTGCTGACTTCAAGCCAGTTATCGCAACCAGGTGCATACACTTCAATGTCGAAACTGCGGTGATGACTTCCGCCCATGTCGCCTGTGCAAATTTCAATGATGCGGTACGGCAAACCAAGACCAGCAATCAAACGCTCGGCGCGATCACGTAATTCAATAAGCAACTCGGGTGATTGCTCAGGCGTCGCGAGAGCAAGAATTTCAACTTTGTCGAACTCATGTGCACGCAACATGCCGCGAGTATCACGGCCAGCAGAACCTGCTTCGCGGCGGTAACAACTGCTGTACGCCATGAACCGTGCAGGCAAATCCGCTTCATCAACAACTTCACCTGCATACAACGATGTCAACGGAACTTCGGCAGTCGGAATCGCCCACAAGTCATCGCGCTCAATGGCGTATGCATCGTCGGCAAACTTTGGCAATTGACCAGTTGCAGTCAATGTTGCTGTCGTCACCAATGAAGGCGGACGAATCTCTTCGAATGCATCTGCGTTCATGTCAAGCGCGTACTGACACAGTGCTCGCGACAACGTTGCACCAAGCCCACGCTGCATGGTGAACATCGCACCTGAAATCTTCGTCGCACGTTCGTTATCGAGAATGCCCAATTCACGTGCGGTGTCCCAGTGTGCAACACGCTGATGGTCTGCAAAAGTTGCAGGCATGTTGATAGGGCCCTTGATGATGGGGTTGTCCTCATCGCTCGAGCCATCAGGTGCATCCGGATGTGGCAGGTTCGGTATCCGCAGCATCACTTGATGCAATGTGTCTTGCAGACCTTCGGTCTCACCCTGCAGAACCCGCTCACGCTCGCCCAATGCACGGCTGCGCTCCATCAGTTCTTCGGCTTCGTCGTTCTTCTTGTCCCGACGCAGCATGCCCACTTGCTTGGACAGGTCATTGACCTCGGCACGGATGGCATCGCGCTCCACTGTGATCTCACGAACTCGGGAATCAAGGGCAACAGCCTCATCTATCTGGGCAAGCAGTTCGGGCTTGCCGCGACGAGCCAGGGCTTCTCTCACAACGTCAACGTTGGTGCGCAGTAGGCGAACATCAATCACAGAAATGAGGCTACCTGCCCGCCCTTTACGGGGTCGGGGTGAATACATCAGGCGTATTGTGGAGGGGTGTCCGTTGTCGTTGAAAATCTCACTGTCCGTTACGGCAGTCTCACGGCCGTTGACAATGTCTCCTTTGAAGCCCCCACAGGGGCAGTCACTGTGGTTCTCGGGCCCAATGGCGCAGGAAAGACCAGCACCATTGAGGTGTGTGAAGGCTTTCGTGAGCCGGCGCAGGGAACCATCAGAGTCCTTGGATTAGACCCGCGTACTCAACACCCACAACTCACCCACCTCATGGGGGTCATGCTGCAGGGCGGGGGCGTGTACCCCAGCGCTCGTGTCGGAGATGTGATCCGCCACTTCTGTGCCCTGTACGGCAAGAAGGTTGATGCCGCTGCCCTTATCGAACAAGTGGGGCTCACAAGCCGAGTGAAGAGCACCTGGCGACGCCTCTCTGGGGGCGAACAGCAACGCGTGTCGCTCGCCCTGGCCCTCGCTGGAGACCCCCAGGTTGTCTTCCTCGACGAGCCCACTTCGGGCGTCGACATTGATGGACGCGACACCATCCGCGACATCATCGCTGCTCTTTCGCAACGAGGAACCACTGTTGTCCTCGCCTCTCACGACATGGCAGAGGCCGAACGGGTTGCCAGTCATGCGGTCCTCTTTCAAGAAGGTCGCGTGATTGCCCAAGGTGCCATCGCCGATCTCACAGGGGTTCGCAAACGTTTCCGATTTACATCGGTTGCCACTATCGACACCACTGAGCTTGCAGGCGCAGCCGGCAGCCCCGCACACCACATGGGTGATGGTGTCTATGAGATTGCAGCAGAGTCATCACCACGTCTTGTCGGTCGCGTCACGCAGTGGCTTGCAGAACAAGGCCTCCCCCTCCTCAGTGTTGATATGGGTCAAGAGTCTTTGGAAGATGCATACCGACGGATGACAGGTGGTCGCCGATGAAGCGCATTATGTTGCAATTGCGCGCCGAACTGATGTTGCTCGCCCGAAATGGTGAACAACTCCTTCTCACGCTGATCATCCCCGTCATCCTGCTGGCGTTCTTTGGATCCGTTGATGTGTTGCCCAGTGGTGACACAGAACCATTGAACTTCCTTGTGCCCGGCGTTCTCGCTGTCGCCATCATGAGTACCTCAATGGTGAGCCTCGGAATCGCCACTGGCTTTGAGCGGTCATATCTCGTTCTCAAACGCCTCGGCGCCACGCCACTGTCGAAATCGCAATTGGTTATCGCGAAAATTCTCTCGGTGTTCGTTGTTGAACTTTTACAAGCAGCTGTTCTCTTGCCGATTGGTCTTCTCCTCGGATGGAATCCTGCGGGCAACATATGGCCACTCGCAATCGCAGCGGTCTTCCTCGGTACAGCATCATTTGCTGGAGTCGGGCTCATCCTCGCAGGTCGACTACGCGCTGAGATCAATCTGGCAGCTCAAAACGGTCTGTATTTGCTGCTTCTTTTGCTCGGTGGAATGATCATCCCACGCGATTCACTTCCCGGATTCCTCAGCTCTGCAGCATCAGTGTTGCCATCAACCGGACTGGCCGACCTCTTACGTTCCACTCTGAATGGCAGTGGTCCGCTCTTGCAACCATTCATCGTGCTTGCGGTGTGGGGCACATTGGCCCCTGCACTTGCCGCGAAACGTTTCCGCTGGAGTTAGTTCGTCGGCTCACTCGCTGGACGAGTGCGATCAAACGCTGCTTCCACTTCTGAATACATCAGTGGCGGTTCTGTACCGACGACTTCTGCATCAGGTATCTGATCAGCATGGTCATACGACTGTTCTTGAAAGAACGAACCCATAAAGCGTTTGAAGAAGATGTAGATGATGATTCCCCACATGAGGGATGATCCACCAAGCTTCATGATTCCACCAGCAGCTTGTTGGTCACTCAGAACGCTGATGCCACCGACGCGCACAATCGTGTCGTAGTGCTTGTACACAGCGCCTTCGGCAAAGGTCAGCCAACCTGCAGGAATCGTTGGAATTAAAGAGGTGCCGAAGAGATAAATCATCTTCGCACCATCAGACATTCGCCATTCGCGAATTGGTCCACACACCGGAGTCCAGAACATCAACGACGTAAAGACCACTAGAACGTGCAACGAGTAATGCAACGGGCCACCGTCGGCACTTCGATTCACAATCTGGGGAATATGCGTAATCATGAGTGTGCAGTTGTACACAACGACTCCGACCACCGGACGCGTAAGAACTCTGACCACCTTGTACGTGAGCCCCTTGCCAATGAGCAAACGGAAAAGCCATTCCGGTGTTGCCAACAAGGCCAACGGCGGAATGATGTACGTAAGAATCATGTGCTGCACCATGTGCATTGAGTACAGATACTCTTCCGCCAAGTCGTGCATGGGCCAGTCACTCGCCAACCACAACAACGCAATCATCACAATGAATGTGGTCTTTTGCCGGCGACTAATGACCTTGCCTTCAGGGGCGACCTTGGGCCCCAGAACGCGCACGGTGTACACAAAGGCAGCAATAAGCCCGATGATCAGTACCCAGACTTCTGGGTGGAACTGGTACCGCCAGGGGTCCGGGTTTGTTGTGGGTTCTATAGCGGCGAAGAACACCGTCGACCCAACTCTCTACTAGGAGATGAAGAACTTAAACGTTGCGAGTGCAGTGATGTACACAAACAACGCAAGGCCCAAGCCTGTGTAAAACAAGAATGTGAAAATCTTGCTATCAAACTTCAAGTGCATGAAGTACGACACGACCATCACAAACTTGACCACCATCATGATCATCAATGAAGGCATGAAGAGCGGCCCGAAGTCAACGTAATACGTAGAGACTTCAAGCGCAGTAATCGCCGCCAAGATGATCGCAATCTTGATGTACCCGGCATCTGTCATACCGTGTTCGTGTTCGTGCTGTTCAGTAGATGTACTCATGACGTCCCTCGCTATCAGGATGGAATCAGGTAAACGAGAGTGAAGATAATGATCCACACCACGTCAACGAAGTGCCAATAAAGACCTACAAGTTCAACAACCTCAGCCTTAGTGCCAGTGATCTTGTTCTTGCGAATAATGCCCACGGTGGAAAGCAACATGAGCACGCCAACCGACACGTGAATTCCGTGGAATCCAGTCAATGTGTAGAAGCTCGAGCCAAAGAGGCTGGTGGAGAATCCGAGACCTTCACGAATGAAAGCGGTGAATTCGTAGACCTGGCCGCCAACAAAGGTCGCACCCAACACTGCGGTGATGGTGAGCCACAAGTTTGTACGGCTGTCATCGCCACGCTGAGCTGACGATACGGCCAACACCATTGTGAGAGAAGACATCAACAAAACAAAACTGCTGATCGACGTGAAAGGAATGTCGAAGATTGCCATCGGATGTGGTCCGTCGGAGACACGACCTCGATACAACATGTAGGTGGAGATGAGGCCACCAAAGAGAAGGCATTCTGAGCCCAAGAACAGCCACATCGCCAACTTGTTGTTGGTGAGGCCGGTGGACGTTTCGTGACCGTGTTCTGACGCGTGGTCAGCTGTGTGTGTTGCTGTCTCAGCCAAGGGGAGCAATCTCCTTCGTGTTGCCATCATTGTCTGATGGCTCAAAATCAATCTCTTCAGCAACGGATGGCTCGAGGACCCAACCGTATGCAGAGAACAATGTGATGGCGAAACCAATGACCATCATTGGAATGCCGTACACGACTCCTAAGCCGAGAAGACCAACGCCAATCGAGAGAAGAATTGGCCAGTACGACGGCGATGGCAAGTGGATGTGTGCATCCGCTGCATCTGCCTCTGCACGTACCAAATCTTCGCCTTCGGCAACCTTCTTCATTGTGTGTGTTGCTGTGTCTTCCTCGTACTTACGGTGGAAGAACTCATCCAAGTGATGAACAACAGGAATGCGATCGAAGTTGTGAGCCTTTGGCGGGCTGGTGGTCAACCACTCAAGGGTACGAGCGTCCCATGGGTCAAGCGGCGCTTGCTGCTTGCTGCGAGCTGTAATCACCACGTTGATGAGGAAGAACAGAATGCCCACCGCGAGGATGAATGAACCAATCGAAGCAATAAGGTTCCAGAATCCGAGGTTGAAGAAACCTTCACCTGCACGAGCTTCTGTCCACACGTACATACGACGTGGCTGGCCCTGAAGACCAAGAATGTGCATGGGGCCGAATGTCATGTTCATACCAATGACCATGAACCAGAAGTTCCAAGCACCAAGTTTTTCGTTCAACATCTTGCCGAACACTTTTGGCCACCAGTAGTAGAAACCGGAGAACAGACCGAAGACCATTCCGCCGAACAACACGTAATGGAAGTGAGCAACGATGTAGTACGTATCTGTTTGCTGTGTGTCAGATGGTGCAACAGAGTGAGTAACACCTGACAAGCCACCGATGGTGAACAGCACCACGAGGCCAATCGCAAAGTTCATTGCGGTGGTGTACCAAATCTTGCCGCCCCACATTGTGAGCAACCAGTTGAAGATTTTCACGCCGGTTGGAATCGCAATCGCCATTGTTGCGACGGAGAACACCGCCACTGATACAGGCCCGAGACCTGAGGCGAACATGTGGTGAGCCCACACGCCGAATCCGACGAGTCCGATCGAAGCCCCGGAGAACACTACGAATGGGTATCCAAAGAGAGGCTTACGAGCAAACGTTGGGAGTACTTCAGAGATGATGCCGAAGGCCGGCAGAATCAACACGTACACCTCTGGGTGTCCGAAGATCCAGAACAAGTGCTGCCACAACAGCGGGTCAGCGCCTTGGGAAACATCGAAGAACGTTGCTCCATACGATCGTTGCAGCATCAGAAGAACGAGTGCCACGGTGATCACAGGAAGTGAGAAGACCAAGAGGAACTGCACCACGAGGATCATCCACGTGAACACTGGCATCTTCATAAGGCTCATACCTGGAGCGCGCATGTTGAGAACTGTGACAATCAGGTTGATGGAGCCAAGCAAAGACGCCACACCAGCAATCTGCAAACCGATAACCCAAAAGTCGACACCATGTGATGGCGAGAAGATCGGACCGGAGTTTGGTGCATACATGAACCAACCACCATCAGCAGCTCCGCCAAGGAACCACGAAGCGTTGAGTACAAGACCACCGATGATGAGAAGCCACAATGACAATGCGTTGATTCGTGGGAACGCAACGTCGCGCGCACCAATCTGCAATGGCAAGAAGTAGTTCGCAAACGCACCAGCCATTGGCATGGCGAACAAGAACACCATGGTGGTGGCGTGCATGGTGAACATTTGGTTGTACTTGTCAGCACTAAGAATCTGGCCGTCTGGCATCGCAAGCTGCAAACGAATGAGCAGTGCTTCCACGCCACCAATGATGAAGAACACCATGGCGACAACGCCGTACATGATGCCGATCTTCTTATGGTCAACGGTGAAGAGCCACTCGCGCCAGCCCTTTGTAGCAACCGGGCGCTTCACAGCACCAAGAGTCTGTTGTGGAGTCACCACTACTGGAGTAGTGCCTGTTCCGGGTCGTTCGATGATCGCCATGTCGTTCTCCGATTACTTCAGCGTCAATAGGTAGGCAACGAGCTTGTCAATGTCGTCCTCGGTGAGGCCGAGATTCGGCATACCGCGGTACAAACCATTGGTTTTTTCAAGTTTTGCTGGGTCGGCATACATCGGCTTCATTGCCGGTGCATTGCGCAACCACGCACGCAAGTTCTTCTCATTTAGGCAATCCTCAGAGACACCGGCGAGATACTTCGCGCCAAATTCTTCTGACTTTGCATCCCACACATCTGCACGGCACTTCTGATTCACCAGGTCGAACATGGCGCCAGCAAATGTGTTGCGAGTCATGAGTGTCGTCAAGTTCGGTGCAGCACCGGAATAAACGTTCTCGTCAGGAGCAGAGATGATTGCTTTGCCATTGGCATCTTTAATGCCGTTGACTTGGTGACAGCGTGAGCACTGGTTAATGAAGGTTGTTTCGCCTTCCTTTGCCAATGTTCCTTCTGCAGGGGGCGTATACGCCTTCTGCTGGTTAGCCACCCACTTTGCGAAGTCTTCCTTCGACAATGCAATGGCTTCCATGCGCATGTTTGCGTGGGAGAGACCACAGAACTCGGTGCACTGGCCGGCATAAATGCCTGGCTGATCAGCTTGCATACGAAGCAAGTGAATACGACCAGGAACTGCGTCCTTCTTACCGTTCAGTGCTGGAATCCAGAATGAGTGAATAACGTCGCGGCTTGTCTCGCGCAACAAAACATTGGTGTCTTCAGGAATGACCAACTGACCCGACGTGATAATCGGCTGCGTAATGCCCTGATCTGCTTGAGCGGGATAGTCATATTCCCACCACCACTGCTGACCAGTGACATTGATAATCATTTCGGTGTCTTGCGTTTCTGCAAGATCCATGATTGTGCGGAAAGTGAAAACACCGACAACGGTCAAGATCAAAGCAGGAACAATCGTGAGAACGATTTCGACGATGGGCTTGCCGTGCGACTGAGCAGGAATCGCCTGACCCTTGTCGCGGAACTTCACGAAGATGTACCCAGCGAGTGCCGAGACAAGAACACCGACGATGCCGGCGATGGGGAACACCAGTTTGTCGAGTGAGTAAATCATCTGGGCGTTATCGCCCTTTGGCTTCCAGGTGTCTTGCGGTGCGTTCTGAGCACAACCTGCCAACACGACAGCGCCAGCGACGCCTGCGACGGTGGTCGAAATTCGACGTGTCAAACTTTTCACGGGGCTCACGGTATCCATTGCCTTCTCCGTTGTCTTGGGCTTATTGGTGTGGCTCACGGCACCACCACCTTGATCTCGCCTGTCGCACCTGGCACCGTCAACGTGTACGGAGCCTCAGGGTTCGAAGGCTTGGGAATAGTGACAGTCAAAGCTTGCTCTTCGTTCTTGCCGGTCAGCTGAGTACAGGTTCCGACCTTTTCCATCACGTCAGTGGTTCCCACCTTGGCTTCACCCAAGTTGGCAACCAAGCGATATTCCTCTGAATCAAGATTGCGGAACAAAATCGTTGTGGAGTTCGAGCGTGGAATTGTGATGGCCTGAACGTCACGCTTCAGTCCGACTTCTTGAGCACGAATCTTGCCGTCTTCAACGAAAATTGTTGCAACGACTCCGGAACGCAACGACACGGAGCCATTGGCTTCGTGGTCGTAATGCTCGCCGGCTTCTTTGCCGCACTCACGATGGGAAATTGAGTACGGATCTTCCTTCGCATACTTCACAAGTTCTTTGCGCTCACCGTTCAGCGCGCTCGCGATGCCGGCAACAGCAAGGACGAGAACGCCCACAACCGAGATGATTGCTGTGGACTTGCCACGTAATGCTGGCTTTGCTGCGAGAAGAATTCCCGTAACGAAAATCAGCGCAGACACAATAATGAAGATGATTGATGCTTCGTCCTTAGAGACAGTGAGCATGATGCGTGAGAACAAGAACGCAACAACACCGAGCACCACAGCAGCAATGCCTGGGTAATCAAGTGCGCCAATTGCGCGATGACGAACAAATGAGTTGAACTCGGTATCAGCAGATGCCTTTTCAGCCCAGTCGTCAATGACCCATTCCACGGCGCCACCGACAAGGACAGCAAGACCGAGAACAAAAACAATCTCGTTTGTTGCAATTCCCAAAAGTGTCAACGCACCACCAAGTGCAAAAACGATTGGCCAAAAAGAAGGAGCCGTTGTTTCCGTGTTTGCCTCTACTGCTTCAGCAACAGAGTCTGTGTCGCCGTCAGAAGTGAAGATCGAGAAACCAGCGATGAGTGCAGCGCTAATAAACAAACCAAATAACGCATATGCACCAAGGTCTGAAGGATTAACGAGGAAGCAGTACAAGACTGCGGACACAAGACCAAGGCCTGTGAGGCCGAGGAAATATTTTGAGCCTGGAGTAATCATCTCGACCTACTTCTGCACGTACACGAAGAACCACACTGCGGTGAATGCCGCAGTGAGGAAGTACCAATACAACGCATTTGCTGAAATGACCTGCAGGTCATCATCGCGTCCGCCGACGGAACGGAAGAAAGCAACTGCAGTGAACGCCATGCCGCTCACAATCAACGCCAACATGGTGCCGGTGATTGCGTAGAACATGGCACCAAATGCGCCTTCTGCCACAACAACTTCCATCTGGGCGTAGATGGCAACTTGGGCATTCACAATTGCGATACCAATGCCAAACAAAATCACAAGCGCAAGAGAGCGGTGCTGACCATCGCGGCGCTTTGCGGCATACACAGCCCACTGAGCCATCAATGCTGCAAATGGGAATGTTGCAAACATTGTGTTAGCAGCTACTTCAGGAACGATGATGTCCTTCGACATCCAGTCCTTGATGATCTTCAAACCATCAGCAGATTCACGAGTCGGTGCACCCGCGCGGAACTTCATCCACATTGCGAGCATGCCGGCGATCAACATTCCTGCTGCAGCAGCGACTAACGCTGTGCCGACAAGAACCTGACGACGTGATGTCTGTGAGGGTGCGGAAGGCAATGCCAATGTCATGCCGGTACCTCCTGAGAAGGCTTCGCGTCGAGAAGTGGTTCGCTTGAAGAAACCGTTGCGAGTGAAGCGAAGTTGTTTGCTGGTGCTGGTGAAGGAATCGACCACTCAAGTGTGTGTGCATCCCATGGGTCGTCTTTTGCTCCGGCACCTGCGCGCACTGCTGCGACAAGAAGACCAACGTACGCGAGGACGACAAGTGCAATCAGTGCAGAGCCTGCTGCGGCAAGAACGTTCCACAGTGCAACGGGACCGTCGTAATCAAAACCAGTGACAATGTTTGCTGGCTGATCAGCAAAGCCGGCGATGTACAGCGGAAGCGATGAAAGAACAGTTCCGATCAAGCCAAGACCAGCAAGGCCAAGAACTTTTTTGTCGTCAAGAACAACGCCCCACAACTTTGGTGCCCAGTGCGTCAATGCACCAAGTGCAACCAACACGCCGCCGTATGCGAGATACAGCGTGACGCCTTCAGCGAATGACGTTCCCTGCAAATCTGCGTCCTTGATGTTCGCGAGGAATGAACCAGTAGCGCCAGCAAGAATCATGAGCACTCCAAGAATGGAGAACGCAAAAGCTGCATTCACTGTTGGCTTGCCTTCCTTGAAGGAAAGCATTGCGACTGCAAGAGCAACGAGCATTCCGAGAAGCGGCAGACCGTTTGTCAGAAGGAACAGCACAGTGCTGGACAACTTGTCGCCGTTTGTGCCGGAGAGATCAAGAACATGATTGGTCTGTGTGACCGCGCCGATGGTTGCAGTGGAAATCAATGCAATGCCGCCGAGCAAGACGGGGCGCAATGGCTGGCGAACACGTGCTGCCACAGGAGCAACTTCCGCAAGAACTCCGAGCGCCATGATGACGAACACGAAGGTGTGTGGGGCTGAGTAGATCCAACCAAGCCATGTCTCCATGCCCTTGCCGCCACCGAATGCGTTCTGTGCGTAGGTGTGGTCTACATAGAGATAGATGATGTTGCTCATTGCGACCGGCACAGTGAGCAATGTTGCGATTGATGCGATGAGGGCAGACCACGAGAACGCAGGAATCATGTCGAGTGACATGCCTAGAGCGCGTGATGTGAGAATTGTGGTTGCAACAGAAATGCTTGCTGACAAAAGGCCCACAAGAAGAAGTCCAACACCCATCAGGAAGAGGTCGCCCATGTCGGCGTTACCACCATTAGGGCCGCCGTTAGCAATGAGTGAAATTAGGACGAGACCGGATCCGAAGAACCATGCCCAGAATCCGTATTGCGCCAAGCGCGGGAACGCGATTGCTTTTGAACCGACCTGCATGGGAACCACTGCAATTGCAATGCCAATAAAGAGAGGTGCCAGTAATCCGAGAACAAGGACGTGACGGAACAACCATGAAAGCTGAAGCGCAGCATCTCCATCAAAGATCTGCATGCTGGATGGGCTCATTCTCTCCAAGCCAAAGATGATGCCGATGACGGCAACCTCTATTGCGTGAACAAGAGACCAACCGATGAACAGTCTTCCGATCTTTTTATGATCGCTACTGGTCATCCATTGGCCAACTGAGGCGACAACGGACGAGCCAGAGCTCTTGGTCGATGCGCCGACATGAGTGTCGTTGGTGGTCATTTTCGGATGGTCTCCTGGTGACACCCCATGGCCCTTGCGAACTTCCGGGGTGATTTCGCCTAGATGTAACGCTCTAACACTAACCACCGCCCCCACTCGGTGGGTAAATCCTTGGAAGGCTTTTAGTTAGTGCAATTGCGCATCATTAACGAACAAAGACATCGACGGTCAGGGCGACGAAGAGGACCGTGATGTACGAAATCGAGAACGAAAACAGCTTCATCGATGCCGCTGGACTATCGGATCGACCTAGTGCGATTGTGCCCCACAAGAAGCCCAGGCCAAGCACTGCGGCCGAGATGCCGTAAACCCAGCCCATGTCTCCCACCGGGATAATCACCAAGCTGGAAATAGTTAGTGCGATTGTGTACAGAACCATGGATCGGATGACCTTCTCATGGCTTTCCACCACGGGAAGCATGGGAACTCCGGCCGCCGTGTAGTCCTCGCGGTGCTTAATGGCCAATGCCCAGAAGTGTGGAGGGGTCCACAAGAAGATGAGCAAGAACAGAAGCCAAGGGGTCCAGGACAACGAATTGGTGACCGCAGCCCAGCCGACCAATACGGGAACAGCCCCAGCGGCGCCGCCGATAACGATGTTCTGCTTACTCGTGCGCTTCAGCCACAAGGAATAGACGAACACGTAGAAGAACGTGGCCGACAATGCCAAACATGCCGACAAGAAGTTGGCACCAGCCCACAAGACCGCAAAAGCGAGAATTTCAAGCGAAATAGCAAAAACAAGGGCGTTTCTTGGGGCGATCAGGCCAGTCACCAAAGGACGAGTCTTCGTGCGCTCCATCAAGGCATCAATGTCCCTATCGATGTACATGTTGATTGCATTCGCGCCGCCGGCAGCCAACGAGCCGCCAATCAACGTAATCAGAATGAGACTGAATGCGGGCCAACCGCCTTCTGCCACCACCATCGTTGGAACCGTGGTGATAAGCAACAACTCAATGATTCGGGGCTTTGTGAGAGCAATGTAGCCACCAACAACGGATCGAGGAGCACGACCAGAATTGTGTCCGCGGCTAGTCAGGCGCGAGGGGACGACGGGACGAACATTGAGGGGCACAGTCATTCATCGTATGGCTGGTAAGCAAAGACGACCAATCGGCAGCACAATGTTTCAGTGCCATTCACCACAGACCCCGTCATCAGACCATGGGATACCCATGCTTCTGACACCCAGGTGGCTGAACCCGATGTTCACGAGACGACAGAAACTGATCTTCCGTGGATTGTTCTGGTCTGGAATGACCCCATCAACCTGATGTCGTACGTCTCTTTCGTTTTCCAGAAACTTTTCGGTTATTCAAAGGAAAAGGCTGACCTGTTGATGCTGGATGTTCATGAGAAAGGCCGCGCGGTCGTCTCTAGTGGCACACGCGAGCACGCTGAAATTGATGTCTTTCGTCTGCATGAGCACGGTTTGTGGGCAACCATGCAGAAGGACTCACAGAAGGATTCATGAGAAAGCGCAAGAAAACCGGGCCTGTTGAGGCACTAGGCGATGGTGTCTTTCGCATCAACCTGACCGACTCCGAACGCGAAACGATGCTCGCTTTTGTGGATCAGTTGGAAGAAGTTCTGACCGCCGAGCACACAGACCCTCGCCTGCGCCGTCTCTTTCCCACCGCATATCACGAGAACCCCGACCTTGATGCTGAATATCAGGGCTACATGCGCGACGAACTCAGCGCATCGCGAGCCTCATCGATCGCGACCGTGCGAGAGGTCCTCGGTACTCAGGAGCCCATTTCTGAGGCCCAGCTGTATGCGTTCATGATGGTGCTCAACAGCCTGAGATTGGTGCTGGGCACGCTCTTGGGAGTTTCTGAGGACGAAGACACTGACGATATTGAAGACGACGACCCCACTTTTGGTCAGGCTCAGCTGTATGGATATTTGGGCTGGTTACTGGAATGGACAGTTGACACGTTGTCTAACGGCTGAAAGTCCCTAGATTCAAGGGGCGCATTAGCGCACTCCTGCCGATAGTGTTTTATTGCTCTCAACCGGAGTCGTTCTAGCCCCCATCGTCTAGTGGCCTAGGACACCACCCTTTCAAGGTGGCGGCACGGGTTCGAATCCCGTTGGGGGTGCAAAGTGACCAAGTGGTTTCCACTAGGTCCCGTGGTGAAGTTGGAGTTCACGCCGGCCTGTCAAGCCGGAGGTCGCGGGTTCGAGTCCCGTCGGGACCGCCATCAATGGCGGATCGTCATTGTCTTGTTGATCAGCCGGAGCAATCCGGCGGTCTGCACGGTCGAGTAGCTCAGTTGGCAGAGCACACGCCTGAAAAGCGTGGGGTCACCGGATCGACGCCGGTCTCGACCACCATCTACGACGACCTTCGGGTCGTCGTTTTTGTTTACTTGGAGTCGCTGAGACGAACCAGTGTTTCTTGCGCCACCGTCGCAACATGTGTTCCATCTTCAGCGAACACGTACCCGAAGGCCAGACCGCGGCTGTTGCGATACGAATGACAGTTCATTTCGTACAAATGCCACTTGCTCGAATCAATATCGCGATGAAACCAAATCGTGTGATCAAGGCTTGCTGAGAAGAACGCGTTCTCTACGTTCCACTTCTTGCGCAATTCCGGAACGCCACGAATGACGGCACCCGTTGGCAAGTCGTCGGACAAATACGCCAATGCACACCGGTGCATGAGTTGATCGTCGCCAAAGTCTTCCTTTGTGCGATACCAACTCATCAGTCGTCCCGAACCATCACGAGCATCTTTCGAAATGAAGTCGAAAGGAATTTCACGCTGCTCAATGTGTGGCGACCACGTATCTGTCGGTGCGAGATCATCAGGACGAGGAATATCCGATGGCATTGACACCACTGTCACTTCTGCCGATGGTTCTGGCAGTTGATAGCTGGCTTCCAAGTTCAAGATGGCGCCATTTGATTGACGTGCGACAACTCGACGTGTGGAGAAACTACGGCCATTGCGAATTCGATCAACTTCGTAACGCACTGTTTCGGTGTTGTCACCACGTCGAATGAAGTACGCACGAACAGAGTGAGGAAGAAAACCTTCTTCAACAGTGTGTGATGCAGCACGTAACGATTGCGCAACGATGTGTCCGCCATACAAGCCGCCCCAGGGATACGCGAATCCTTCGCCCACCATGACATCCGTGCCATGGTCCGTGAGTTCAAACAGTTGTGCAATACCCATTATTCAGAAATTCGAATGATGGAGAGAACCTCTTCGGTGATGTGGCTCTCGATCTCAAAATCACCGGCTTCATCAGCAATAAAGCTGATAACTCCCTTTTCACCTTTTGGTAAATCTCCGGTTGTGAGGTCATACCCATGAAGATGCACTTCATCGTCTGCATTGGGGTTCACGATGGTTAGTTCAACATTGGAACCTTTTGTAAACGAAACGATGTTCTTGGCGCCAGAGTTCTCACCGACGGTCAACGTGAAAGTCTCCGTGTTCGACTCATCAGATGAATTTGTAGCGACGGTTGTTGGCGCTACTGACGTTGAGTCAGTTGTGGTTGCATCACCACAGGATGACAACGCGAATACTGCGAGAGCAGCAAAAGCAATCTTCTTCATCTGTCCATTCTTTCAGAACTGTTCAAACGCAAAGAAAGTCACTGCTGTGACTATGAACCGAAATCGAAGCCCAAATCTTCTGCTGTGAGAAGTGGGACAAATGTAAGTCCCGCTTCTTTCGCCATGGCTCCGCATGTGCCGCCTCTGTCCACAATCACTGTGATGAGAACCGGGTCAGCACCGAATGCTCGAACAACTTCGACGGCCTCGAGTGGACTGGTTCCACGAGTCACGGTGTCTTCGGTGATGACAACTTTGTCGCCCACCTGTAATGCCCCAGCAATGCGGCCAGTGACACCATGGTCTTTTGCTTCTTTGCGCACACTGAAGCTTCGGAGATTTCTTCCCTGTGTTGCAGCTATGGCCGCAATGCCGTACGCCACCGGATCAGCACCCATTGTCAGCCCACCAATGGCAGTGACGTCACTAGGAATTACATCTAGAGCGGCCTGCGCGACCAACAACATTCCGTCGGGGCGACACATTGTTTGTTTTGTGTCGAGAAACCACGTGCTCTTGCGCCCGGATTTCAAGGTGAAGTCACCAGTTTTCACGGAGTACTGAAATACGTGATCGCGCAATTTCGCCAGTGTGGGAGACAGTTCACGAAGGCCAGTCGGTGTGTGCGGATACAAGTTCGTCATTGCATGCGACACTAGTAGCGACATCAAACTATTTGAGGCTTGCAACCAATAAATACATTAAAGTTGCGCAATAAAACTTACGACTAGGAATCTTCATTAGTAAGTAGTTACTGTGGAGAAGAGAGTTGATATGGCTACCAAAAAGAGTTCCCCCAAAACATCCACAATGAGCGCTTCTCACAAGAACGCTCTTGCTAATGGGCGCACCGAGGGACGTGTCATTCGCGAGTATCTCGAGATTGTGGAAGCCATCAAACCAAAGCGCGGACGTCGTCGCACTCCCGAGTCAATTACGAAGCGCCTGGCCGTTATTGCAACCGAACTGAAGACGGCCGACCCTGTCACCAAAGTGCGCCTCATTCAAGAGCGCCTCAACTTGCGGACAGAACTCGCCGGCATGAAGACAAAGACTGAAGTCGGTACCGCAGAAGCTCGTTTCATCAAAGTGGCGCGTTCATTCAGCGTGCGTAACGAGATCACCTACGACGCATGGCGTGAGTTTGGCGTGACGCCAGCAGTGCTCAAGCGCGCTGGTATCGAGCGCGATTAACTACTGAGCCGCATTCAGGGCGTCAACTGCCCTGCCTGCATGTTGCAAGACACGATCAAGGTCAAACGCAGCATCAATGAGTGATGCATCAAGTGTGACTGCTTTGTCGGCAACCAAAACATCGCGCAATGGCGTCGACGTTTCAATAGCTGTTCGTGCTGCACTCTGAACAATGCGATACGCATCATCACGAGTCATTCCTGATTCCACCAGTGCGAGAAGAATCGATTGCGAGAACACCACGCCGTGTAAAGAATTCAGATTCTTGACCATCTGATCGGTATCAACTTCAAGATTTCCCAGCAAGCGCGACATTCGCTTCACCATGTACAGCGCAAGCGATGCGGAATCAGGAAGCACGATTCGTTCTGCGGATGAGTGTGAGATGTCACGTTCATGCCATAGCGGCACATCTTGCAATCCCACTTGTGCATTGGCACGCAACACACGTGACAAGCCTGTAATTGTTTCAGCACTAATCGGGTTGCGCTTGTGTGGCATCGCACTAGAACCCTTTTGTCCGGCACTAAAGCCTTCACGTACTTCATTAACTTCTGTGCGCTGAAGATGCCGAAGTTCTACTGCGATTGTTTCCAACGTTGTACCGATACTTGCGCAGGCATACAGGAATTCAGCATGGCGATCGCGCGAGACCACTTGTGTTGCAGGCACTGGCACAAGCCCAAGTCGCTGTGCAACAGCTGCTTCTACTGCGGGTGAAATATTGGAATACGTTCCGACTGCACCCGACAGCTTGCAAACCGAAATATTGGTTGCGGCATGACGCAAGCGATCACGATCGCGCAACAACTGCAATCCGAATAACGCAATCTTGGCACCGAATGTCGTTGGCTCTGCATGAATGCCGTGCGTACGACCGATCATTGCTGATCCACGATGATCCGTTGCCATCTTTGTCACCACACCCACAAGGTCGGTGAGTGCTGCATCAATCAATTGACATGCATCACGCAGTGCCCAGCACAATCCGGTGTCCACAACATCGGTACTGGTGAGTCCGTAGTGAATCCATGATCCGGCGGGCGAACCAATCGCTGCCTGCACCACATCAACAAACGCAGCAACATCATGATTCGTGATTGCTTCACGCGCTTCTACTTCTGCAACAAATGCATCTGTGATCGCCGGCGCATTGGAACGACATGCTTTCGCCGCATCTGCTGGCACGACACCTGCTTCAGCCATTGCTTCAGCGACGCACAACTCAATCTCGAGCCACCGCGACATCTTCCCCACTTCGGAGAACAGTGCATCGGTTTCAGGAGTTGAGTAACGCTGAATCATGAACGAACCACCATCGCATCTCGGGAAGGACCAGTGCCCACCATCGTGACAGGAATTCCCGTCTCACGTTCCACAATGGCAACTAGGCGTTGCGCGCTCTCGGGTAATGCATCAAAAGAAGTAATTCCTTCTGTGCTGCTCTTCCAACCCGGCAGTGTTTCCCACACTGGTTCCACTTGAGCGAGGCGCTCCACAGTGTCCGGATAGTTCTTCACAATTTCGCCATTGATTTTGTAACCAACACACACCTTGACTTCATCAAAGGTGTCAAGAACATCCAACTTGGTGAGGGCAATTTCAGTTAAGGAATTCAGGCGCATTGCGTGACGAAGCATCACTGTGTCGAGCCATCCTGTGCGACGGCGACGACCGGTGACAGTGCCGTACTCTCGGCCGATGTCAACGAGTGCTTCGCCGAGTGCATCAGTGAGCTCGCTAGGGAAAGGTCCCATTCCCACACGTGTTGTGTACGCCTTTGCAATTCCGACAACACGATCAATGTGGCGTGGTCCGAGACCAGAACCCACTGCAGCGCCACCACTCGTGGGGTTCGAAGAAGTGACGTACGGGTATGTTCCGTGATCAACGTCAAGGAATGTTGCTTGTGCACCTTCCAACAGAATGTGTTCACCTTTTTCACGTGCATCGTGCAATAGGTTCACGGTGTCAGCAACATACGGAACAAGTCGTGCTGCATAGGCCACAAACTCTGCAACAACTTGTTCGACATCAAAAGTGTCGCCACCGATGTCGCTCACTTCACGACGAGCAGCAGTTGCTCGCTCACGCACTTTTGTTTCAAACGTTGCGGCGTTGAGAACTTCGCCCACGCGAATACCTGAACGCTTGACCTTGTCAACGTACGCAGGTCCGATGCCCTTCAACGTTGTTCCAATCTTTCCGTCACCACGAGCAGCTTCGAGAGCAGCGTCGATGGCTTGATGCCACGGGAAGATGAGGTGCGCCAGGCTCGACACTTTCAAACGTGCAGTGGAGATTCCACGAGATTCAAGCGAATCAATTTCTTTGAAGAGTGTGGGGAGGTCAACAACAACTCCGTTGCCAATCACTGGCGTGACGGTGTCATAGAAGACGCCACTGGGCGTCAACTGCAAAGCGTATTTTTGGTCGCCAATAACAACTGTGTGACCCGCATTGTGTCCGCCTTGATAGCGAGCAACGATGCTGTGCGATGCGGCGAGGAGGTCAATGACCTTGGCCTTGCCTTCATCGCCCCACTGGGTACCTACAACAACGGTGACAGCCATGAACGCTCCCCTTTCGGAACGTGTATTGACACTACTTGTTCTTGCTAATACAAGCCCCGTGAATAGTGCCTCACGGGTAGGTTTCTAGGTGTGAGTGCAGTCCTTAGGCGCCAGCAGTGGTCTTCCATGACCCCCCAGCAACGCGATGACCTCTGTCGTCGTGGCCTTGATGACATCTTTGAGCCCACCTTGCGAGCTTCCATCAATCTCCTTATTGATGATGTGCGGGTTCGTGGCGACGAAGCAGTCTGCGATGCTTTGGCCAAATTCGACGGAATTCGCCTTACCCCCGACCAATTGCGTGTCACTGAGGAAGAAATTGCTTCGGCACAGATCGACCCCGCAGTCGAAAACGCCATCATCGACGCCATTTCCCACCTTCGAGCCTTTAATGATCAGGTTCTCGAGCGCAATAGCGACTGGCAAATGGAGATTGAGAACGGTCTGATTGCTGGCGAGAAGATCACTCCCATTTCCAGTGTTGGCCTTTTTGTGCCCAGCGGGAAAGCCAGTTATCCATCAGTGGCATACCAATTGGGCGTTCCCGCAGTAGTTGCAGGAGTACCGAACATCACCTTGATTGTCCCGCCAGTCCCTGGTGGTCAGGGCGAAGTCGACCCCGCCGTGTTGGTCGTGTGTCGACTCCTCGGCATCACGAACGTTTTTCGCGTGAATGGCCCCGCCGGCATTGCCGCTTTGGGGTTTGGCACCGCCACCATTCCAAAGGTTCGAAAGGTGATGGGTCCGGGTAGCCCTGCTGTCACCATCGCCCAAGTTGAAATGCAGCGCCATGGCTTGGCCACAATGATGTTGCTCGGTCCCACCGAGAGCCTTGTCATCGCTGATCACACAGCGCACATCGGCAAGTTGGCAGCAGACCTGTTGATTGAGGCCGAGCACGGCACTGATTCGAGTGTTGTTCTGGTGTGCACGTCGGAAGATGTCATCGAAGCCGTCGATGCAGAACTTGCACTTCAGCTTGATGATCTGCCGCAAGTGCGTGCGACTGCAGCTCGATCTTCATTGGGACCAAACGGCGGAGCGATTCTGGTGAAGAACCTCACCGAGGCTGCTGAAGTGTCCAACATGTATGCACCAGAACATCTGCAGATTGCAGTTGATCCTCAACATGAAGAGCAGTTGCTCGACCTCTTGATTAATGCCGGCGAAATTCTCATTGGGCAGAACACACCATTCAGTGCAGGCAACTTTGTGATCGGTGCTCCTGCATCACTACCCACAAGCGGGTTCGCTCACGTGTCGTCGGGCATCACTGTTGATGCATTCCTTAAGCGCACAGCAATTGCAAAAGCAAACGAATCTGCATTGCGTCGCATGGCGCAAACAATCGTGTCGATGTCAGACCACGAAGGTTTCTCCGCGCACGGCAATGCAATTCGCCGTCGCTTCAGTTAACTACTGCGTCACCGTTGTCACAGTTAACTCGTCATTGACGACATCAACGCGAATGATTCCGTCTTCGGCGACACCGCCTTCAAGAATGATGATTGCCGCTTTGTCCGCAATCTCTCGTTGAATCAATCGCTTCAGTGGTCGTGCACCAAAGGATGAATCAAATCCCTTTGCGCCCAACATCAAGCGCGCAGCCGGAGTGACTTGCAACAGAATGCGTCGCTCTGCCATCCGCGCAACGAGATGCTCCAACTGAATCTCCACAATGTGGGCGAGGTCTTCTTCGGTCAGTGAACGGAAGCGCACAATCTCATCGATGCGATTCACAAACTCTGGACGGAAGTATTCGATGGGTTCACCCGGAAGATTGCTCGTCATGATCAACACAACATTGGTGAAGTCAACAGTGCGGCCTTGTCCGTCGGTCAAGCGCCCGTCGTCGAGTACCTGCAGCAACACATTGAATACATCAGGGTGAGCCTTCTCTACTTCGTCAAGCAAAACAACGCTGTACGGACGACGACGAACAAGTTCTGTCAACTGCCCACCTTCGTCGTATCCCACGTATCCCGGAGGTGCACCAATGAGGCGACTCACGGAGTACTTCTCCATGTACTCCGCCATGTCGATACGCACCATGGCTTTTTCGTCGTCAAACAAATACTCAGCGAGCGCACGAGCAAGCTCTGTTTTACCCACACCTGTTGGCCCGAGGAACATAAACGAACCAATGGGTCGATTCGGATCTGACAAGCCAGCGCGACTGCGTCGAATTGCATTTGCCACAGCGGTGACTGCCGCATCTTGACCAATCACTCGCTTATGAAGAAGCGCTTCCAAGTGAACAAGTTTCTGCATCTCTCCCTCAAGGAGACGACTCACAGGAACACCTGTCCATTTCGACACCACTTCTGCAATGTCTTCTGCGTCCACTTCTTCTTTCAACATGCGATTGTCTTTTTGCAGCACGTCTAAGTGTTGAGTTGCTTCATCAATACGACGCTCCAATTCAGGAATACGTCCGTATCGAATCTCTGCAGCTATTTCAAGATCAGTCTCACGTTCAACATGCGTGCGGAGGTTCTCAAGTTCTTCTTTCAAAGTACGAATCGCTGAAATCGCTTCGCGTTCTGCTTCCCAGTGAGTCTTCATGACATCAACTTGTGCTTGCAGTTCGTCAAGTTCATCCTGCAGAGAACCCAACCGCTCAATCGACGCGCTGTCAGTTTCTTTCTCAAGCGCAACTTTCTCAATTTCTAATTGCAGAATGCGTCGTTGCACAATGTCAATCTCGGTGGGCAATGAGTCAATCTCGATACGCAGCTTGCTTGCTGCCTCATCCATAAGGTCGATTGCTTTGTCTGGCAAGAAACGATTTGTTAAGTATCGATTCGACAAGACCGCTGCACTCACAAGAGCTGAGTCCTGAATACGCACACCATGGTGCACTTCGTATCGCTCTTTCAAGCCACGAAGAATTGCAATCGTGTCAGGCACTGTGGGTTCACCGACATACACCTGTTGAAAGCGACGCTCTAGCGCAGGGTCTTTCTCTACGTACTTGCGGAACTCATCAAGTGTGGTGGCGCCCACCATGCGCAGTTCGCCACGGGCCAACATGGGCTTAATCATGTTGCCTGCATCAATGGCGCCTTCAGAACCGCCACCGGCACCCACCAACGTATGCATCTCATCAACGAACGTGATCACTTCGCCATTGGAGTCAGTGATCTCTTTCAGCACTGCCTTCAAGCGTTCTTCAAATTCACCGCGGTACTTTGCGCCCGCCAACATCGAAGCAATATCAAGCGAGACAAGTCGCTTGTTCTTCAAACCCTCGGGCACGTCGCCATCAGCGATACGTCGCGCAAGGCCTTCAACAATTGCTGTCTTGCCGACTCCGGGTTCACCAATAAGCACCGGGTTGTTCTTCGTACGGCGAGACAACACTTGAATCACACGGCGAATTTCTTCGTCGCGACCAATAACGGGGTCGATCTTGCCGGCCCGTGCACGAGCGGTGAGGTCTTGTCCGTACTTCTCGAGAGCAGCGAATTGTGATTCCGGATCTGGTGTCGTCACGCGATGCGAACCGCGAACATCTCGCAATGCTTGCAGCATTTCTTCACTGCCAATACCCACACGTTGATTCATCGCGAGGACAAGGTGTTCGACCGACAGATAGTCGTCGCGTAAATCTTTACGAACAGCATCGGCGTTCTCCAGCACGTTGCTGAGTTCGCGATTCATTCGCGGTTCTGCGCCACCTTCTGCACGCGGAAGGCGTCCGAGATTTTCATCTGCTTTCGCGCGCAACATGCCTGGTGCAACACCAAGTTTCTGTAGCAATGGCGGAACAATTGTTTCGGGCTGATTGAGGATTGCGGAGAGAACATGGTCAACTGTGACTTCAGGGTTGCCGTTACTGCGTGCCATATCGCCAGCAGCAGCGACAGCCTCTTGCGTCTTCGTTGTCCACTTTTTCGGATCGATTGCCATGTTGGTGGCCTCCTATGTGGTTATCGGTTGGGATCAAAAATGCTGGGGCGATCGTTGTAGAGCGTGATGGCACGACGAAGTGGCACCAATGCTCCCGAAGATCGCTGTTCAAGTGCGTTCACTGCATCGATAAGTCCCTGGCGCAGTTCTGCCACTTCTGTTCGAAGTCGAATGACTTCTTCTTCTAAAGACATCACGTGTCGGATGCCTTCAAGATTCATGCCGGTGGAAGCAAGTTCGGCAATGCGCCGCAAGCGCATGATGTCGAAATCGCTGTAGCGACGATTACCACCGGTTGTTCGTGCGGGTGTCAACAATCCACGACGCTCGTAGATGCGCAATGTTTGTGGATGCATGCCGGCGAGTTCCGCTGCCACCGAGATGACATACACCGCTTGATGTTGCGGAGGCATTACGAGTTCCCCTGTTGACGAGGTGGACGCAAGACGTCATGCAGCGCTTCAACAGCAGCTTGCTCTTCTTTATTGAGGTCAGTAGGTACAGACACTTCAACGGTGACGATGAGGTCGCCTTCAGTTTTTGAATTGGCGATTCCTTTGCCCTTGACGCGATGGCGTGAACCGGACTGAGTGCCTGGCTTCAAACGAAGCGTGACTTCACCTTCGCTCAATGTGGGGACCGAAATGGTTGCTCCGAGCGCTGCCTCTGTAAATGAGATGGGAACCCGCACAAGCAAGGTCAATCCTTCACGCGTAAAGACAGCATGGGGAGCGACTCGACACTCAACAAACAAATCTCCTGCTGGGCCACCATTACGACCAGGTGTTCCACGGCCCTTCAAACGAATCCGTTGACCGTTATCGACTCCGGCTGGAATACGTACATTGACTTCACGTGGGCGACGTTCAATGCCATTGCCACGACATGTGCTGCACGGGTATTCAATGATGTTGCCCTTGCCGCCACATGAACGACATGGCGAAGACATTGCGAATGGACCTTGGTTGTTTGCAACAGATCCGCGACCACCACATGCACTGCACATCTTTGGTGATGTACCAGGACGTGCACCTGAGCCAGTGCACGATGAACACACCGCATCAGCCGTCAGATGCAACGACGTGGTGAGACCATGTGCTGCTTCTTCGAAAGAAAGACTCAGTGTGGACTCAATGTCCGCACCGCGTTGTGGTCCGACACCACTGCCACCGCCTCGACGACCACGGCCACCGAACATCTGACCGAGGATGTCGCCGAAATCAGCGCCGCCCGTATCGAAGCCCATGCCGCCGCCGGGAAAACCAGCTGATGGTCCCATGCGACGCACTTCGTCGTACTCTGCGCGCTTTGCGGCGTCACCGACAACGTCGTACGCAGCAGAGATGTCTTTGAACTTCTCTTCTGCCTGCTTGTTGCCTGGGTTGGTGTCAGGGTGAAACTGTCGCGCTAAGCGACGGTACGCCTTCGTGATGTCTTTGTCGGTGGCCTCTTTCGAGACGCCAAGGACTGCGTAGTAGTCCTTTTCAAACCAATCACGTTGGGCAGCCAAGGCTTATCCCTTTACCTTCACCATGGCCGCACGCAAGACGCGGCCCTTCCACTCGTACCCAGTGCGCAACACTTCGCTCACGATTGGTTCACCGCCGTCGCCGGGTTCTGTCATCACTGCTTCTGCAAGTTCTGGATTGAACGGCTGATCCAACAAATCCATTGCCACAAGACCTTGAGACTTCAAGGCACCCATGAGCGATGACCAGATGGGTTCCACTCCTTCAGCACCGTGTGCGAAAGCTGCTTCGCAAGCGTCAAGCACTGGCAAAAGTGATTCAGCAAGTCGACCAGTCGCGCGCGCAATCTCATCAGACTGCGTTTGCGTCATGCGCTTCTTGTAGTTCTCGAAGTCTGCTTGTAAACGCAACGCAATGTCTTTGAACTCATTGCGCTCCGCAAGCAGAGCCTCGATGTCGTGCTCAACAGCGACTTCCTCGACAATGTCGGTCGCACCCTCTTCGGGCTGTTCGACAGTTTCGTCCGTCATGGCTTATTGCTCGTCAACAATTTCAGCATCGACGATGTCATCATCGGATGGAGCCGATGCGCCAGATGCTGAAGTTCCCGCTGCACCGCTGTCACGCGCTGCTGCTTCGTACAACTTCTGGCTGAATGCTTGGCTTGCGCCCATCAACGTTTCCGTTGCTGACTTGATCTGTTCAAGATCATTTCCGGCAATCGCTGCCTTCAAAGCTGACAACGGACCTTCAACAGCATCCTTCTCCTCAGCGGAGACGTTCTCGCCTTGCTCACGCAATGTTTTCTCTGTTTGGTACACAAGTGCATCAGCGTTGTTGCGAATCTCTGCTTCGTCACGACGACGACGATCGTCTTCGGCGTGTGCTTCGGCATCGCGAATCATCTCTTCGATCTTGTCCTTGCTCAACGAAGAAGCGTTCTGCACTTGCATCTTGTTTTCTTTGTTGGTGGCACGGTCTTTCGCGGACACCACAACAATGCCGTTGGCATCAATGTCGAAGGTGACTTCAATCTGAGGTACACCGCGTGGTGCTGCTGGCAAGTCGGACAACGTGAATGTTCCGAGCTCGGAGTTGTACGCAGCCATTTCACGCTCGCCTTGCAAGACCTTGATCTCTACTGATGGCTGATTGTCATCTGCAGTGGTGAACACTTCGGTGCGACGAGTAGGAATAGTGGTGTTGCGCTCAATCAACTTGGTCATCACGCCACCCTTGGTTTCAATACCAAGTGACAATGGAGTCACGTCGAGAAGAAGAACGTCCTTCACTTCACCCTTGAGAACACCGGCCTGCACTGCTGCGCCTTCGGCAACAACTTCGTCCGGGTTCACTGTCTTGTTTGGCTCTTTGCCAGTGAGGCTGAACACAAGATCTTGCACTGCTGGCATACGTGTCGAACCACCAACAAGAATCACGTGATTCACTTGGTCTTTCTTCATGCCTGCATCGGACAATGCCTTCTCGAAGGAAACGCGGCAACGCTCGACAAGATCTGCAGTCATTTCCTGGAACTTTGAGCGTGACAACTGCTCGTCAAGGTGCAGCGGGCCTTCGGCTGTTGCAGTGATGAACGGCAAGTTGATTTGTGTCTGCTGTGTTTGGCTGAGTTCGATCTTTGCCTTTTCAGCTGCTTCCTTCAAACGCTGCATTGCCATGCGGTCTTGCGCAAGGTCAACACCATGTGCACCCTTGAACTGCTGCACCAACCAATCGATGATGCGTTGGTCCCAGTCGTCGCCACCAAGGTGAGTGTCACCGTGGGTGCTCTTCACTTCGAAAACGCCATCGCCAATTTCAAGAACGGAAACGTCGAATGTTCCGCCGCCAAGGTCGAACACCAAAATTGTTTCGTCCTGTGATGACTTGTCGAGGCCATATGCAAGTGCTGCTGCAGTGGGCTCGTTGATGATGCGCAACACATTGAGGCCGGCGATTGCGCCAGCTTCTTTTGTTGCGGTGCGCTCTGCGTCATTGAAATATGCAGGAACAGTGATGACGGCGTCGGTCACTGTTGTGCCCAAGTAGGCCTCTGCGTCACGCTTCAACTTCATAAGGATGCGAGCGCTGATTTCCTGCGGTGAATACTTCTTGCCATCGATGTCTTCTGACATCCAGGACTTGCCCATCTCGCGCTTGATGCTGCGGAAGGTGCGATCAGGGTTAGTGATTGCCTGACGCTTGGCAACTTCGCCAACCAAGACTTCGCCAGTCTTTGAGAAAGCGACAATTGATGGTGTGGTGCGAGCACCTTCTGCGTTGGGAATGACAACTCGTTCGCCTGCTTCAAGAACAGATACGACGGAGTTGGTTGTTCCGAGGTCGATACCGACTGCTTTTGCCATGGTGGACTCCTTCAAGAGAAGAGGTTGGGGGTTAGCAGTCAGGATAAGGGAGTGCTAACCCCTGTTGCAACCAACGTGACAAGAAACTTGATACAAGTACACTCAACTTTGAGGAAGGCCGTTTGGCGTTTAGTCTGACGGGATGGCTTCCCCCGAATCCAACACCGCTTCCTCTCCATTGGTTCTCGCAATCCTTGATGGCGTGGGGCTCGAAGGCCCTACCGCTGACAATGCCGTCACCTCCGCGGCTGCACCATTTCTTCTCGGCGCCATCGGGGGCACGGTTGATGGCCAGCCAGTCGTTTCGCTCCCCATTCATGCCCATGGCGTAGCAGTGGGCCTCCCCACCGATGCCGACATGGGTAATTCAGAGGTAGGCCACAACATCATGGGTGCCGGTCGCATCTTCGACCAGGGCGCCAAACAAGTCGAAGAAGCCTTCCGTAATGGCGATATCTGGGGCGAAACCTGGCAAATGGTCATGGCTCGCCAGCAGAACCAGATCCATTTCGTCGGTCTCTTGTCCGACGGCAATGTGCACTCCCATATTCGCCATCTCAAGGCTTTGGTCACCGCTGCCGCCACCGCAGGTGCCCAAAAAATCGTGATTCACCCCTTATTTGATGGTCGTGATGTCATCGACGGCACGGCAGAGGCATATCTCGCCGATCTCGAGACATTCCTGGCTGAGACTGCCTCCACCCATCGCTGTACCGCGCTCGTGGGCTCGGGCGGCGGTCGCATGATCGTGACGATGGACCGCTACGAGGCTGATTGGACCATTGTTGAAAATGGCTGGAAGGCCCATGCGCAAGGAACAGCCCGTCCATTCCCTTCTGCCGCAGCTGCCTTGGCCACACTTCGTGGCGAAGACGCAGGCGTGAGCGACCAGTACTTGCCCCCCTTCACCGTTGTCGACGAGGCAGGTGTTCCTGTCGGAGCCATGCATAACAACGATGCCGTTGTCATCTTCAACTTCCGTGGCGACCGCGTGGTGGAGATCTATCGCGCACTCACCGAAGAGCCCTTCACTGCATTTGCTCGAGGACCACTGCCCGAGAATCTTCTCGTTGTTGGCATGACGTTGTATGACGGCGACATGGGTATCCCTGCACATTTCCTCGTTCCACCAACACGCGTGACCGGCACTGTGTCGGAGTTGCTCGCGACTGCTGGCATTGCGCAATACGCCGTGGCAGAAACGCAAAAGTTTGGACACGTCACGTACTTCTGGAATGGCAACCGTTCAGAGAAATTCAATGCGCAACTTGAAACATGGGAAGAGATTCCTTCGGACAATGTCTCGTTTGACAAGCTGCCAAAAATGAAAGCAAAAGAAACAGGTGACGCTGTTGTTTCTGCAATCGAAAGCGGCAAATACCCCTTTATTCGTTGCAATTTTGCAGGTGGCGACATGGTGGGACACACCGGTGATATCCCTGCTTCCATCATCGCAGTCGAGGCAATTGACGAAGCTCTTATTCGCGTCAACGCTGCAGTCAAGGCTGCACGCGGAACACTTCTCATCACTGCTGATCATGGCAACTGTGAAGTACTCATCGAGCGCGACAAGAACGGTGCGCCACTTTTTGATGCGCACGGTGTTGCTGTACCGAAGAAGTCACACACATTGTCACCAGTGCCATTCATTGCGATTGATTACTCAACTCGCACCATCACTTCGGGTGGTGTTTCTGATGCAGGTATCTCGAACATCGCTGCCACGATTCTGGCGTTGCTCGGTCAACCCATCCCTGTGGACTACCGCCCCACTCTTCTCTCCGTCTCATAACGAATGTCCCGAAACTCGGGACACCGACGATTTGAGCGAGAACGAGGCACAGTGCCGATGTCACATGTGACGAGTCCAACAGAATCAGACTGGCTCCAGTGAAAATGTGGTGCTCTCATCGTGATTACACTTATGCACATGGCAAGTACCAAGTCCACCGTTGATCTCCTTCGCAACATCGCACTCTTTTCTGAATGCTCTTCTAAGGAACTCTCTCTTGTTGTCAAGAGCAGCTCCGAGCGCGTGCTCAAGGCAGGCACGGTCATCATGGACCAAGGCCAGACAGGTCGCGAGGCCTATGTCATTCTCGAAGGCTCTGCCACGGTGAAGCGCAATGGCAAGAAGGTCGCCACCGTGAAGTCCGGTGCGGTCATTGGCGAATTGTCGCTCCTCGACCATGGTCCACGTACTGCCGCCGTCATCGCCGACACCGATGTTCGTTTGCTTGTGATTTCCGAGCGCGCCCTCAAGGGAGCAATTGACAACATCCCGGCGATCTCTCGCAAGCTTCTCAAGGCCCTCGCCACTCGCGTTCGCGAGCTGGACCGCGCCCACTTTGGCTGATTGTCAGCCTGATTTTTTTGGGGTCTGAGACCCCATTATCCACAACTGGGGTCGGCTCTGAGACCCTTATGCCACTAGCGTTGTCTCCGTTATGAGCACGAACGCAGCACCCGCCACCGAGAAGGCACCAAAGCGCCTCCGTCCGTACCAAATATCAATCGCCCTTGGCGTCGGTATCGGTACGTTCACCTTGGCATCGGGCATCATCCCCCAGATCACCCATTGGCACAATGACTCGCCGACCAGCCGAAAGGTTTTCGAGGGAATCCCCGGTCCGATTCAGATGGCGTTCTACACCATCATCCCCGCAATCTTGATTTGGGGATCATTCCGTTTCGCTGATCGCATTCGCAACTGGGAACGCGGAGCACCAGATCGTCGCAAGACAACACCGAAGAACGCAAAGCGTCGTCTTGCCGACTATCGCGCAGGTGTCTACATGCGCACTCTCCTTCGTGATGGTGCCGCAGGAATGATGCACTCGATGATCTACTTCGGTTTCCTCATTCTCTTGGGCGTCACCACCACTCTTGAAATTGATCACCAGTTGCCAGAGTCGCTGAAGTTCCTTCATGGTTCGGTGTATCAGGCATACGCAGCCGTGGGTGATGGCGCTGGCCTCATGTTCACCGGTGGTGTGATCTGGGCAATCATCCGTCGCTACGTACAGCAGCCATACCGCATTCGCATCAAGACCAAGGCAGAGCACGGCATCATCCTTGGCGTGATGTTGCTCATCGGTCTTTCCGGCTTTGCAGCAGAAATGTTCCGTATCGCTATTCGTCCAGTAGGCGGCATCGGCTCAAACTTTGAAGCCTGGTCATTCGTGGGCTTCCCATTGTCAAAGCTTGTTGATGGATACTCCGTTGAAGTTCTTCAAAACTGGCATCAGGCAATGTGGATTCTTCACGCACTCTCATTCATTGCGTTCCTCGCACTGTTGCCCATCACGATGTTGCGTCACATCTTCACATCGCCGCTCAACATGTACCTCAAGGACCGCGATCGTCCAAAGGGCGCAATGCGCGCGATGCCAAACCTCACCGAAACATCTCTTGAGACTTTCGGTGCTGCAGTCGTTGAAGACTTCACATGGAAGCAATTGCTCGACACCGACGCATGCACCATGTGTGGTCGTTGCACCAGCGTGTGTCCTGCACACGCAACAGGTAAGCCACTCGACCCACGCGAAATCGTGTTGAAGACTGGTGAAGTCATGGCAGCAACAGCTGCACATGCACCAGGCGGAACAGTGTCGCCACCGTTGTCTGTTGATTCTGAAATCAAGATTGGAGCCAACTCACTCTTCGAGCGCATCAGCGCAGAAGAAGTGTGGTCATGCACCACCTGTAAGGCATGTGACGAAATCTGTCCGGTCAACATTGAAATTCTCGACAAGATTCTCGACATGCGTCGTTACTTGTCACTCATGGAGAGCAACTTCCCTGCAGAGTTGGGCAACGCCTACCGCGCAATGGAAAACCAGGGCAACCCATGGGGCATGAACCAAGACGACCGTGCTGATTGGGCAAAGGATCTCAACGTTGAAGTTGTTGATCCAGGTGCCGCTTTCAACCACGAGTACCTCTACTGGGTTGGTTGCGCCGGTTCATTCGATGACAAGAACAAGAAGGTGACACAAGCAATGGCCAAGCTCCTTGAGCGCGCCAATGTTGACGTTGCAATTCTCGGACCAAGCGAAATGTGCACAGGTGACTCTGCACGTCGTTCCGGTAACGAGTACTTGTTCCAGATGCTTGCTTTGCCAAACATCGAAATGATGAACGGCATGGGCGTGAAGAAGATCATCACGCAGTGCCCACACTGTTTCAACACACTCAAGAACGAGTACCCGCAGTTGGGCGGCAACTATGAAGTTGTTCACCACAGCGAATTCCTCGAATACCTCATTGAGTCAGGCAAGTTGGATATGCGTAGCGCTTCTCTTGAAGACCGCATCGTGTATCACGACTCTTGCTACCTCGGTCGTCACAACGACGTGTACATGGCACCTCGCAA
>CAEZWV010000004.1_pt1 | contig 71311 bp, 66 predicted proteins | sample 7265081 | NCBI WGS metagenome assembly CAEZWV01 (sample SAMEA6813891, study PRJEB35770) | uncultured Acidimicrobiaceae bacterium | biome: Freshwater; feature: Freshwater reservoir; material: water | place: Czech Republic | collected 2015-11-04 | depth 0.5m m
AGATCACCGGAGAGCCCATTGAGCCCGGTCATCTTGCAGCGCACCCAACGGCTCGCCGTAATCCCTGAATTTCAGTGAATAATCTCGCTCACATGAGCGAGCGATTTAGTTCTCGCGAAGTTTTGACAAGAGACGAAGAATCTCGAGGTACAGCCACACCAAGGTGACAGTGAGGCCAAGTGCGCAGAACCATTCCATGTGTGCTGGCAACTTGTTCGCAACGCCTTGCTCGATGGTGTCGAAGTCAAGTGCGAGGTGGAATGCAGCAAGACCGGCAACCAACACGCTGAATCCGATGCCCAAGGGGCTTGCATCGTTAATGAATGATGGGTAGCCAGCAAAGATTCCGATAACAAACGAGATCAAGTAGAAGCCCAACAGTCCGAGTGTTGCGCCCATAACAATGCGGCGGAACTTGTTTGTCACTTTTACGACACCGCTGCGGTACAGCAGCAACATCACAATGAATACACCCATCGTTGCGCCGATGGCTTGCGTGACAATTCCGTCGTACATCTCGGAGTATGCGCGACTAATCGCACCAAGAACAATGCCTTCAGCAAGTGCATAAATAGGAGCTGCGATCTTTGCGGTGTGTGGCTTAAATGAGGCAATCAGTACTGCAACAAGTGCAACAACGAATCCACCAAGCACCCAACCCATGGGAAGTTGCACTGCTTGACCAGGAATTGGTTCGTCGATCGACATCCACGTGAAAGTCGCCGACGCAAGAATCAGAGCCAACAGCATGATGGTGGCGGACGCAGTGCCCTTCACTGTCATCAATCCACCATCCCAGCGGCTCACCGGACCATCAGTCACCGGCTGCGGAGTGGGTGGTGCCCACGTGTTGTTCTGCTGATCGAGGTTTCCAAGGCCGAGGGCCTTGTTGTTCAAAATGGGATTTGCCATGCCCAAAAACTAACTCTTATCGGGCTTTGTGGGGCGTCAGGCCTGTGTATAACTATTTGTTCCCTCTTCGGCTGTGGGGCTCCATGGTGGGCTCGGTATCCTGCAACTTGTTCAGGCCAAATGGCTCTGAATCACTAACGAAAAGGCGAGGTTTCAGGGTGGCTAAGGATCGGATTGATCGCGACGAGGAAGACCTCGTCAGGCTCTACCTCACTGACATCGGTCAGTACACCCTCCTCACCAAGGATGACGAAGTTCGTCTCGCCAAGGCCATCGAAGCAGGCAAGATCGCCCTTGCCGAACAAGAAGCTGGCGACGCAAAGACTCTCACCGCAACGAAGCGTCGTGAACTTCGTAAGGCCATCCGTGAAGGCGAAATCGCTGAGCGTGCATTCGTGCAGTCAAACCTTCGTCTCGTTGTCTCCATCGCAAAGAAGTACCAAGCATCTGGTCTTCCACTTCTCGACCTCATTCAAGAAGGCAACCTCGGCCTTATGCACGCAGTTGAAAAGTTCGACTGGCGTAAAGGTTTCAAGTTCTCCACCTATGCAACATGGTGGATCCGTCAGGCAATCACGCGCGGTATCGCAAATACCGGTCGCACCATTCGCCTCCCGGTCCACGCGGGCGACACACTTGCTCGTTTGCAGAAGGCTCGCTCACGCCTCGAGCTCAAGTTTGGACGACCTGCAACTCTTGCCGAGTTGTCAAAAGAAGTTGAGATGCCTGAAGACAAGGTCACCGAAGCATTGCGTTTCGCTGCTGAACCATTGTCGTTGTCAGAACCTCTTCGTGAAGATGGCGATGCTGAGTTGGGCGACGTCGTTGAAGACCGCTCTGCAGAGTCACCATTCGAAGTTGCTGCAACTGCATTGTTGCCAGAAGAGATTCAGCGTTTGCTTGCACCGCTTGACGAACGCGAGCGAGAGATTCTTCGTTTGCGTTTCGGTCTCGACGGCAGCGGTGAAGGTCGCACCTTGGAAGAAGTAGGCGAGCACTTCAATCTCACACGTGAGCGCATTCGCCAGATCGAAGCTCGTGCGATGAGCAAACTGCGTCACCCGTCGTCTGACACTGGTGCACGCGACCTTCTTTCGGTGTAAAAACACCAGCGCTTACGGCGCTGTACGAATAATGCGTGTCACGCCATCAACGGCAGCTACTAAGCCCACGCCCATCATCACTGGTATCGCTGTTCGTGCGAGCCACATTGCATCAAGGCCCGGAATGTACGCAGCGCGTACTTGATCTGCTGTTAACCATGCACCAACGACAAGCGCTGCACCTGCACCTGCATTCAGCGACAAAGCGATGTGCATCGCTCCAGGGCGAATGAGACGTATTGATGCTGCAATGGCAATCGCCGCAGCACCTGCACAGAACATCAACATCACCGGGGTGATCTGAGCACCTTTCGGCAAGCCGGTGAACTCCAATAATCCAGTGACGACACCAAGCAACGACGCACCGACGACGAGAGCAAAGAAGCTGCGACGACGCAACAGCGATAACAACACCGCAATCGCGACGGCAGGAACAATGAGCAACCACCACGCAGCACTTGCTTGATCACGCAGAAAGAGAGTGCCCGACACGACAGTTGCTTTGCCCGCAATCGTCATCGGAATATCCCACTTCAAAACAGTTCCCTTTGCGTCAATAGTTGCTGGCTTCAGTGGACTCATCCAATGGGAACGATGATCGTGCCACATGGCAATGCCATCAACAGACAGCGTTCGCCATTGTGGAACTGCGCCTGGCTTCATCTGCGAAGTGTCAACGTTTCCGTATCGGTCGCCATTGAGAACTGCGGTGACGGAAGCATCGTTGATCTCAACAAGGCCGTTTTCATTGATGCGCAAGTACGGCTCTTTGTCATACCCCCGCACCTCGGCTCGCACGCCGACAGCCGTCAATCTCACGAACGTATCGGCACCCACAATTTCGATCTTCACCCCGTCTGGCACGGCAGGAGAGATTTTCTCGATGACCGACTCGGTGTTGCGCGGCTGCACACTGTCTCCAGAACCCAGGTGGGCGGGAGCCAATGGCAACAGGGAAAGCAGTCCAACGAAAAGGCGCACACCTGAACGGTACTGCCACATAGGCCTGCGATACATAGTCTGTGTCAATGACCACAGTGGGCTCCGACATCGTTCTTCTCGTCAGCGACAATGTGTGGCAGCGAGAAGGGACAAACATCACCTCCTTCGCGCCCGGCATCACCCCCATCATCTACGAAGGTGATGAGCCGTTGCCCGACGACATCCTCGCAACAGTCAATGTTGCGTTCTTCTCTAGTGATGTGTGGCCAGAACGTTCACGAGGCATGGTGCTTTCCATCATGAAGTCCACCAATGTGAAATGGCTTCATACTTTTTCTGCAGGCGTTGATAGCCCGTTCTTTATTCAGTTAATGGAGAACGGTGTTCGCCTGACAAATTCTTCGGGTGCAACAGCATCACCCATTGCACAAACTGCAATCTTGTACATGCTCGCTCTGAGCCGTAACACGCGCGCATGGTTCCGTCATCAAGACAAGCGTGAATGGGAACGCCACTCATTCGTCGAGCTAGATGGTGCTCGTCTTGCTGTCATTGGTCTCGGTCCCATCGGTTTAGAGATTGCACGATTGGGTGTTGCACTCAACATGGAAGTGGAAGGCATTCGTCGCACACCACAGGGTAATGAACCGTGCCCTACTTATGGTTTTGATTCTCTTAATGAAGTGCTCGGCCGGGCTGATTGGGTTGCGTGTGCACTCCCCCTCACACCTGACACACGCGATCTTTTCGATGACGCACGTTTCGCCGCATTCAAACCGGGTGCACGATTCATCAATGTGGGCCGAGGTGAACTGGTCTCTGAACCAGCCCTCATTGCTGCCTTGCAATCGGGGCACATCTCCGGAGCAGGACTTGATGTCTTTGCCACCGAACCTCTGCCGGAAGATTCTCCACTGTGGGGTTTTGACAATGTCATCATCACGCCGCACAGTTCCGGATCTTCTTCTACCTCGGGCATTCGTGCGGAGAAACTCTTTGTTGAAAACCTTCGTCGCTACATCAAGAACCAACCAATGCGCAACGAAGTGAAGTTGTAGTTCCACTTTCTGCACTCGCCGTACACATCACCTCCACCTAACTAGGAGGTTGTGTGTCCACACTTTTCATGTCGCCCAAAGGCGGCAACTGCACCACAGTGACTGCATCTGCATTCTCACTCATGTCCGCTATTCGCGGTACCAATACATTGCTTATTGATCTCTGCGGAGATGTTCCAGCCGCAATCGGTATAGCTGAGCCACATGGCCCTGGCATCAACGACTGGCTTCACGAGGACAACATTGGTGATCCACAACAAATGGTTCTTCTTGGCACTCCAGTGATTCCAGGACTTGTTGTTGTTCATCGAGGTGCTCGCTTTGTTGACGGAGAACCTCGCTGGAAGGCGTTAGCCCAAGCAATCTCTGAACTTCCGCACGATGTCATTATCGATGCGGGAACAACGTATGTTCCCGAAGCACTGACGACAGCAATGGGCAGCGTTTCGATGGTGGTGAAGCCCTGCTATCTCTCTCTACGCCGCGCCTCGCGATTGCCACGGCCTTCCAATGTGTTCGTCATCAAAGAAGACAACAGAGCTCTCACCGTGAAGGACGTGGGCAATGTGCTTGGCGTCCCGATTGCTGCAGAGATCCCTTACGAGGCGGCCATCTCTCGAGCAGTTGATGCGGGACTCCTCCCCGCTCGTGTTGAGCAATTGTTCGGCAATTGCTTATCTCAACGCTGATTCATGACCTCCACCATCGGAGTTCTACAAGAACATCTTGACAACCCTGACATCAACGAGATCATGGTTGTCGAAGGAGGCCAGGTGTGGCTGGAAGATGCGCACGGGCTGCACCCCGCCGGACAACTGAGCCAAGAACAAATCTCTCAGAGCATCGAACATATCTGTCGAGCATCAGGCAGACGAGTTGACTTGCTCTCTCCCATACTTGATGCGCGTTTGCACGACGGTTCACGAGCATGTGTGGTGTTGCCACCCATCTCACTCGGTGGCAGCACCATCAATATTCGAAAGTTTTCAAAACGAATTCTTCCGTTCGCTGCCTTTGGCCCACCTGCCTGCACGGACATTCTCAAGAACTTGATTCACGAGCGACTGAACGTTGTGGTGTCTGGTGCAACGTCAAGTGGAAAGACCTCACTGTTGTCTGCTGCTGCATCACACTTTCATCCCACCGAACGGCTTGTTGTTGTTGAAGACACTGCAGAGTTGCGCTTCAACAATTCCCATGTTGTTCGTCTGCAAACACGGCCGGCAAATTCCGAGAACCTTGGTGAACTCACACTGCAACAGTTGGTTCGCACCTCTCTTCGGCTGCGACCCGACAGATTGATTGTCGGAGAGGTGCGGGGCGCAGAAGCGATTGACATGTTGATGGCTTTGACCACTGGCCACCGAGGGAGTTGGGCCACCGTGCACGCAACATCTTCACGTGACACCGTGGCTCGATTAGCAGCAATGATCACTCGAGATTCTCCACAGTGGTCACATCAACAATCGCAAGAGCTAGCCACCAGCGCTCTTGATGCAATCGTGCACATCGAGCGACTGCCCAACGGTCGTCGACATATCTCTGAGATTCTGCACATCACCAAAAATTCCATGCAGTCTCTCTACGAGGCAACGTGAGGCACATCATCTTTTTCGTCCTCACATTCAGCATTGTCATGTGGTTTCTAAGCCCTCGATTTTTTCTCTTCATGGATCAACGCATGGCGAGTCAATACGTCGCTGACCTGATTGCCCCACCTCAGCAGAAACCAGTTCACACCAGTGTGGAAACGCCTCGTGAAATTGGTTATGCGAGGAAACACAGACCACGTTCGGTTTCGCACACTCTTCCTGAATACGCCCAATGTCTTGACTCACTGGCGCGGGCGACGCGCTCTCATCAACACCCGCGTGATGCCCTCATTGCCACGCTTCCCTATCTCCCTGCGTCGCCTGCACACGTCCGAGTAGTCGATGATCTTCGCAACGGCCAAGATATTGATGAATCGCTTTCGCTGCAGGAATGCAATGACTATGAACAACGATTCTTCGAGTTCTTACGCGTCTCACTTGTGCACGATGTTTTCATTCCACAGGCTCTTGAACAGGCGGCCGATCTCATCAGAGAAGATGTTCGACATCATCAAGACATTGCAACGGCAACAGCGCAAGCACGCTCGTCTGCAACTCTCCTCACTTTGTTGCCATTTGTCGTGCTCCTCCTCCTTCTCCTCTCCTCATCTACCGCTCGTCAAGGCGCACTCACATCTCCATTTGTTCTCACCATGGGAGTCGGCATCATCCTGAACCGAGTCGGAGCGTGGTGGATCCAACAAATGGTTCGTAGGTCGAGCGTGAGTACTCCGGATATCTCCTCATCACTCGCTCAGCGACTGTGTGTGACGCTTCGTGCAGGTGTGTCATTGCGTAATGCAGTTGAGGCATGGGCTGCAGAGTCAGAACCATCTCTGCATCAAGCTCTCGTGCGTGGAGAACCGCTCGCCACTGCACTACATGAATTCGCTCATCGACACCCTGGTGGATCTCATCACCTCCTTCAAGTGCTCCTTGAGGCTGACCGTGATGGACTTCCAGTGATTCACACAGTTAGCCGTCTCTCATTAGAGATGCGCACTCATCGGCGTCAACAAGCAGACATCAGAGTTCGTCAACTGCCCACAAAGTTGATGCTCCCCCTTGTCCTCTGCGTGTTGCCTTCTTTCATATTCCTGACGGTGATTCCCATCGTCCTAGCGAATCTCAGCCAGTTCACACTCTCTCCTCCCCCGCTACCCAATATCTCGTAAGGACTACATGCACTCGACCACATCATCTCGACATCGCTCTCGTGGACAAGCCACCACTGAATACGCCTTAGTGCTGCTTGCCGCAGCAATCATTGCCACGTTGGTCATTGCATGGGCCACAGCCGGAGGTGGTGCAGGCCAAATCGGCTCTCTCTTCGACAATATCTTTGATGGCATTCTTCAACGTGCGAATCCTCCCGTACAAGGATGATTCCGGTCAGGCAACAGTTGAGTTTGCACTTCTGTTGCCGTTATTTGTTGCTTGCATCGCAGTCTTGATTGCCACGACTGCACTTGCGTTGTCATCACTGCGTCTTGCAGACACTGCTCGCACTGCTGCTCGGATTGCTAGCACTTCGAACGACCCACAGACTGCTGTCAGTTCCTATATCGCAGAAACTGGCGTTGATTCACGAGTTGTCCTCGATGATCAACGCCAGTTTCTCACTGTGTATGTATCTCAACGGATTCGTCTTCCCCTGATCGGGGTTCCGATTCCTGTAGTCAAAATCTCTTCACACATCACTGTGATGTATGAAGGAGTTCCTACGCTCCTTGGCTAGTTGTGCCTTGAGCAGGTGCACCAGGTGTTGCGCCGAACTGATGTCCGCCACCATGGCCGTGACCACCGCGTCCACCTTTGCCACCAGGACCATGACCGCCCTTGCCTCCGACTGGGCGAACACCGTTCACCATGTCGTCAAGACGAGTCGTGAACTCTGCAAGCTTCGCATCGGCTTCAGCCTGAGTGTGCTCGCCGGATGCAACCTCTTCGTCAAGGTGTGCCTTGAAGTCAGAAGTCAGTGTTGCCTTCACGTCGGCAATGTCGACATTCTGTGCATCAGCAATCTGCTTGATGGTCTTGCCGGACTTCAACTCTGTCTGGAGTTCTGTCTCGGTCAACTTCAATGTTGTTGCCAGAGTTGCTGTTGCAAACTTCTGTGGTCCATGACCGCCCTTGCCACCATGTCCGCCGGGGCCATGTCCACCCTTGCCTCCACGCTGAGGTAATCCGGCGGTATTCACCATCTTGGTCACGCGGGTTTTGAACTCAGCAAGCTTGGCGTCTGCCTCTGCTTGTGTGTGCTTTCCAGAAGCAACTTCCTCATCAAGGTGTGCCTTGAATGCTGCAGTCAATTTTGCAATCACTTCATCAAGATCAATGTTCTTAGCTTTTGCAACGTCGGCTACTGACTTGCCAGCTTCCAGCTCTGTCTTCAGTTCAGCCTCGGTCATTCCCAAAGCCTTGGCAGCTTCTGCAAGTGGCGATGGTCGACTTGTTGCACCAGAAATGGCGCCCGACGCTGTCTCAACAGATTCAGCACTGACCATTCCTTCAGCTTCGAGATTTCCAAGTTGCGATGCGTCTGTGGTGCTGTTCGCTGATGCGACAACTGCTGGGGTGTTGATTCGTGCGACCTGAGCGCTGGCGAAGCCTGTAAGTCCGAGGACTCCGGCACCAGTCGCGACGACGAGACCTGCGGCCACTGCGACCTTTGTAAAACGGGAGTTGATCTTCATTGTTCTGTGTTCCTTTGTTAAGTGGTGTGGGCCAGGTCCTTCTGGCTTGGTACCACTGTCACGCTCGTAGGTAAGGAGTATCTATGAGAAGGGTAAGAGCTTCTCAAGAATCAAGCCAAGGAACGGGAAACCCTTGCTCTTCATGGCTACCGTAAAGTCATGGAGACTCGCAAAGTGCTCATCGCAGAAGATGATCCCTCAGTTCGCAAGGCTGTGCAACGAGTTCTCGCACTTGAAAAGTATGACGTGACCGCCGTGAACGATGGTCAAGCAGCCCTGGAAGAACTGAGCAAGACACGTTTTGATCTTGCGGTTCTTGATGTGATGATGCCGTTTGCAGATGGTCTTACTGTGTGTCGCGAAGCTCGTCACCGCGGAATTCAGACTCCCATTCTTCTGCTGACAGCGCGTGTTGAAGTGGGCGACAGAGTTGCCGGACTTGATGCTGGCGCCGATGATTACCTCGTCAAGCCATTTGTTGTTGATGAGTTACTTGCACGCTGTCGAGCTCTCTTACGTCGCTCTGTATCTGCCACCACACATTCAACACTGACTGTTGGCACTCTTGTTTTGAATCCCCTCACGCGTGAAGTGCATCGTGGGGAGCGTGCACTCTCGCTCACGAAAACTGAATTTGATTTGCTTGAACTTCTCATGCAGCAACCCAACACAGTTGTGTCACGTGATTACATTTACGAAACCATCTGGGGTTATGACTTTGAGACAAATTCAAAATCACTCGACGTATACATCGGCTACTTGCGTCGCAAGACAGAAGAAGAAGGCGAAAGCCGCCTTTTGTACACCATTCGCGGTGTGGGATACACGGTGAAGGAATCATGAACCTTCGTACGCGATACGTGGCAATCACCGCCATGCTGGTTTTCGTTATCGCAACAGCGATGAGTATTGGCGCCTATCGCATTGCAACAGATCAACTCGAGAAGCAAGTAAAGGCATCGCTCAATCAGAGAGCACTCTCCACCATCGAGGCCATCAATCGTCCACGTCGAGACTTCAACGATTTCTTTGGTAGTGGTCCACTCGACAGAGCAATCTCTCAAACAGAGTTTGACTCAATCACACAGATCATCGACACCAACGGAATCTTGCACAAACGTCGAGATCTTCCCGACCTTCCCTATGAGCCCGCACTGAAGGCCCTCAGAGAAGACCCTGCCCGTGCGTATTACTCCTCTGTCAACCTAGAAAATCATGAGTTCCGCATGCTCTCAGTGGCATCCCCTGATGGAACCATCATCCAAGTCGCAAAAGACACGCAGATTCTTGTTGATGCACAGAACGGCATGCGGACGTACTTCCCACTTTTCGCAGCACTCGCTGTGTTGATTTCAGGCGGATTTGCTTGGTTATTCGCTTCTCGAGTCACACGACCCATCGAGGAACTTGCTGCAACCGCCGAATCGATTGCGGCAACTCAAGACCTCAATCGCAGCATTGAAGTATCCGGTAGCGATGAAGTTGCGCAACTTGCACGAAGCTTCAACACGATGCTTGTTGCATTGCGCGCGAGCAGTGATCGCCAGCGGCGACTTGTGCAAGATGCAAGCCATGAATTGCGTACTCCCCTTACGAGTTTGCGCGCGAATGCAGAAATTCTCGAACGAGCAACTCTCAGTGATGAGGACCGTTCTTCCATCCTTGCGGATATGAAAGCAGAAGTTGACGAACTGGCAGATCTCAGTGTTGAACTCAGCGCACTCGCCACTGATCAACGTGCTGCAGAAGACCCAGTGACCGTTGACCTCTTAGATGTTGTGAGCGAGATTGCAACACGATCTTCACGACGGACCTCTGCAGAAGTATCTGTTCACTCCACCGACGACACGATTGTTTCTGCTCGTCCAAGCCAACTCGAACGAGCCATCTCAAACTTGGTGGACAATGCCATTAAATTTAGCGGTGCCACTTCAGCGGTTGAAATTCATGTGGGGTCAAAGCGAGTGGAAGTACGTGATCACGGACCAGGCATTTCTGACGAAGATAAGCCGCATGTGTTTGATCGTTTTTATCGCGCAACGTCGACACGCTCAATGCCAGGCTCTGGATTAGGCCTCGCAATTGTGTCGCAATTTGCGGAAGCTAATGACGCAAATGTCTATGTCTTAGACAATGCCGGCGGCGGCGTCATTGTTGGACTTCAGTTCAAATAACCCAATATTTATTGGGGTTTCTTGCGCCTAAAGCCGCGTCGGTCCTCGGCGCGCTCACGTTCAATCTGTTCTTCTTCAACAGATAACTCTTCAGCAACTAGTTGACGCATTGACGCCAATCGCGCTGCAGACAATGTCCCTGCTTCGATCGCCTCAAGTACTGCACAATTCGGCTCGTCCAAGTGTTTGCAGTCTCGGAATCGACAATTGTCTGCAACGGTGAAGACATCGCGAAATGCGCGCTCAATACCGATACCGCTTGTCCACAATGTGACTGCACGAAGACCCGGCGTATCAAGCAACCACGCCCCGCCAGGTAATGCAATGAGCTCAGCTGCAACTGTGGTGTGTCGGCCACGTTGATCATCTTCACGTACTTCTGCTGTGCGTTGTACTTCATGCCCCACAAGGGCGTTCACCAATGTGGACTTACCCACACCACTTGCCCCGATGAACGCAACTGTTGTCCCAGCCGGAGAATGTGCGCGGATGAGATCAATACCAACACCAGTGCGTGAACTCACCAGAACGATGTCAACACCAAGAGCAACTTGCGACAAAGATTCCTTCACCACGTGGGCTTCTTCTGTCGACACAGTGTCAATCTTTGTCAGCACGACCACTGGTGTTGCACCGCTGTCAAAAGCGAGTACTAGTTCGCGCTCAAGACGACGTTGGCTCACTGCACCATTCACTGCATGCACCACAAAGACGACATCGATGTTGCTCGCAACAATCTGTCGTGTGCCACGAGCACCTTCAAATGAACTGCGACGCGTCAGCGCGCTTCTGCGCACATGCACACGTTCGACGCGCTCATAATCTGAGGACACGTCCACGAAATCGCCCACTGCGACTTCGACCCCGAGGTTGCGAACGCGCACAATCTCACCGTCATCGAGAAGCACAGTGCTCCATCCCCGATCAAGGCGTGTGATGCGCCCCGACAGCACTGAAGAACCCACTGTGTTCTCTGCTGTGACATGTGCATTCATTCAATGAAACCGTACCGCTTGACACCTCTTGACGGGCACGCCTTCTCTAGCCTTGAACTGCCCCCAACTGAAGGAGCCCCCCATGCTTCGCCGTATCGCAACTTTTGCTGTCCACCACAAGCGCCTCATGGTGCTTGGCATTTGGTTGCCCCTCACCATTCTCATCGTGGTCGGCAGCACAACCATTGGTTCCAACTTCCGTACCGAGATGGCGATGCCATCGAGTGAGGCTCGCCAAGCCGAAGAAATGCTCTCATCGGTTCAATCGGGAGATGCTGGTGTCAATGGACAACTTGTCATCAAGACGGAGAAGTCGGTTCTTGATGAATCTGTCAAAGAAGCATTCACCGCATCACTGAAAGTCATTTCTCAGATTCCCAATGTCTCGGTGAAGAGCCCTTATGAAAACCCTGCTCAGATCAACCAGAGCAAGACAATCGCCTTTGCAGAGATCAGCGTGCCCCGTACCTACACCATGGTCGATATGGAGAAAGTTGCTGACGAGGTCTTTACTGCAACACAAAACATGAAGGATGCTGGCATCACCATTGAATACGGCGGACAAATCTTCGAAACCTTTGAAATGCCGGAGAGCGAAGTGCTCGGACTTCTTGCAGCTGTCCTCATCCTCGTGATCGCATTTGGTTCCATCATCGCGATGGGTCTTCCTATTGGCGTCGCGCTTCTTGGTCTTGCTGTTGCATCGAGCATCGTGGCGGTTGTCAGCAACTTCATGTCAATGCCTAATGAAGCGACTTCGATGGTGGCAATGATTGGCCTCGGTGTTGGTATTGACTACGCGCTATTCATCGTGACGCGTTTCCGCGAAGCGATGCACGACGGTCTTTCGATTGAAGATGCTGTCGTCGAAGCAATCGACACCTCAGGCCGTGCGGTCATGTTTGCGGGTATCACCGTCATCGTTGCACTTCTTGGTCTCCTTTCTATTGGCCTTGCTTTCGTCACGGGCTTTGCAGTTGCAATGGCAATTGGTGTTGCAGTGATGATGATCGGATCCGTGTCTCTCCTCCCAGCACTTCTCGCAATGGTCGGGACACGCATTGAAAGCACTTCATGGGCTGCAGTCGCTGCACTGGGTTCATTGGTAATCAGCGCAATGGTTGCTGTTTTCACTCACTCAATTCTTTTCGTTCAAATTGGCGGTGCCATTGCAGCTGCTTTCATCATCATGCGCTTCTTTGTCGCCGGATTGAAGAAGCCATTGCCGCATCGTGCACAGAACAATCACCAACACACCATCTGGTGGCGTTGGAGCCGCGTCGTGCAGCATCACCCATGGCGAGCATTAACCGTTTCCGTTGTTGGTCTCGGACTTCTTGCAATGCCGATGTTCTCATTGCGTCTGGGATTCAGTGATATGGGCAATGCCCCCGAAGACACATCTGTGCGTAAGGCATATGACCTCATTAGCGAGGGCTTCGGTCCAGGATTCAACGGACCTCTTTATATTGCAGTTGGTGGCGAGACTGCCGCTGACCCACAGGCAATGCAACAGTTCGCACAAGTGATCGCAAAGACAGATGGTGTTGCAGCAGCATTCCCCGCACCGATGCCCAGCAAAGAAGTCGGACTCGTCATTGCCTATCCAAAGACGTCTCCACAAGATGAAGCAACATCAGACCTCGTGCACAATCTGCGCAGTGACATCATCCCTGCAACGAACGTGTATGCAAAAGTTGGCGGCTTTACCGCGAGTGGCATCGACTTCTCTGACTATCTCAGTAAGCGTTTGCCGTGGCTGATCGGAAGCGTGCTGATTGTTTCGTTCTTCCTTCTGATGGCCGTCTTCCGCAGCATCCTTGTTCCACTCAAAGCTGTTCTCATGAACTTGTTGTCGGTGGGCGCTGCATATGGCGTGATCGTCGCGGTGTTCCAGTGGGGCTGGATGGCTGACGTCTTCGGAGTCGGCAAGCCAGGGCCCGTTGAAGCGTGGGCGCCGATGTTCCTTTTCGCGATCGTGTTTGGCTTGTCCATGGACTACGAAGTGTTCCTTCTGTCGCGTATGAAAGAGGAGTACAACCGCACGGGTGACAACTTCACGGCCGTTGCCGATGGTGTGGCGGCAACTGCCCGCGTCATCACTGCAGCAGCGCTCATCATGGTGTGCGTGTTCGCCGCATTCGTGCTCGCCCCGGACCGTCAATTGAAGCTTTTTGGCATGGGAATGGCCGTCGCTGTCTTCCTTGATGCGACCGTTGTGCGCATGTTGTTGGTGCCCGCCACCATGGAACTCCTCGGAGATCGCAACTGGTGGATTCCAAAATGGCTCGATCGGGTCCTTCCCAAGATCGATGTGGAGGGAAGCCACCACACGGCCTCCCATCCAATCCCTTAGCCCATAAGGGTTTCAGCGCCTTGCCTTGACAGGGGCCTACCAAATCACCTAACGATGAAAAAGGTATGGCTAAATCACTTGTAATCGTCGAGTCTCCAGCGAAGGCAAAGACAATCTCTAAATATCTCGGTCCGGAGTTCGATGTTCGTGCTTCCGTGGGCCACGTTGCGGACCTCCCTAGCAAGGGATTAGCCGTCGATGTCGAGAATGGTTTTAAGCCTTCTTATGAGTTGACGGAACGCGGTCGCACCGTGGTGAAGGAATTGAAAGCCCTTCTTAAAACCGCTGACGCTCTCTATCTCGCAACCGACGAAGACCGTGAAGGTGAGGCCATCTCTTGGCACCTGCTCGAGCATCTCAAGCCCAAGGTGCCCGTGTACCGAATGGTGTTCCATGAGATCAACGAGAAGTCCATTAAAGAGGCAGTGGAGAACCCACGTGATCTTGACTACGGATTAGTTGATGCCGCCGAAGCGCGCCGCATCCTCGACCGTCTGTATGGATATGAGGTGTCGCCTGTTCTCTGGCGTCGCGTCAACCGGGGCTTGTCTGCTGGTCGTGTGCAGAGCCCTGCTTTGCGCCTTGTTGTAGAACGTGAACGGGAACGCATTGCTTTCCGATCAGCTGACTACTTCTCTCTTGAAGCACTCACCTCTACATCTCCTGCATTCACCGCAAAGTTGATCTCTGTCAATGGCACTCGCTTGGCAACGGGCAAGGACTTTTCTGAACTCGGTATCGCCAGCCCCGAAGTTCTCGTGATGAACGGCGGACGTGCAGCAGAACTTGTGAAGGGACTCGACGGGAAAGACCTTCTCGTTCGCAGTGTGGATGAGAAGCCGTATCGCTCTTCACCAAAGGCGCCGTTCACCACCAGCACATTGCAGCAAGAAGCCGGACGCAAGCTGCGCCTCTCGGGTCGTCAGGTAATGAGCGTTGCGCAAGGACTCTACGAACGCGGATTCATTACATATATGCGTACTGACTCCGTCACGTTGTCGTCAGAGGCAATCAATGAGATTCGCTCATATGTTGAACGTCAACATGGATCGAACTATCTGTATCCAAAGGGTCCTCGCACATTCCAGAACAAGGTGAAGAATGCACAAGAAGCGCACGAAGCGATTCGTCCAGCACTTCCACTGCGTTCACCTGAGCAAGTCTCATCGGAACTTCGCGGTCAAGAACTCAGTGTGTATCGCCTCATCTGGCAGCGCACACTTGCATCACAGATGGCAGACACCGACGGCAAGACCACCAGCGTGCGTCTAGGCGTTACTGCATCCGACTCCGAGCGCAGCGATTGTGAATTCTCTGCAAGCGGCACAACAATCACGTTCCCCGGTTACCGCGCTGCCTACGAAGAGACACGCGATGAGGATGATGCGGAATCTGACGACGAGAAGGCAGCATTGCTCCCCGATTTGGTGAAGGGACAAAATGTTCCTGTTGAGAAGTACACAGAGATTTCTCACACCACCACACCTCCACCGCGCTACACCGAAGCATCTTTGGTGAAGATGCTGGAAGAGAAAGGCATCGGTCGTCCGTCAACCTGGGCATCGATTATTTCGCAGATGGTGGATCGTGGCCATTATCTGTGGAAGAAGGGAACATCTCTTGTTCCGACATGGACTGCTTTCTCTGTTATCCGTTTGCTGGAAGACAACTTTGAATCCCTCGTGGATTATGAGTTCACAGCGGACTTGGACAACGATCTCGACTCCATCGCACGCGGTGAGCTGAAGAAGGTTGATTGGCTAACCGAGTTCTATTTCGGTGGAGAGCACGAGCTTGGTTTGCGCAACATCGTGACTGCCAACCTTGACTCCATCGACGCTGCTGTGTTGAACACCTTCTTATTAGGTGTGAATCCTGAAAGCGGCGAAGACGTCATCGTGAAGCCGGGCTTGTACGGACCATATGTACGTTGCGGCGAAAAGAACACCGCAAGTGTTCCCGACACCATGACACCTGATGAACTCACACTTGATACAGCCATTGCGTTGTTGAAAGCACCAAAGGGCGACACGCCGATTGGTGAGTGGGAAGGCTTCCCAGTATTCGCAAAGTCAGGTCGCTACGGCCCGTACGTGCAATGGGGCACGATGGATGTGCCGCCAACAGGATTCGAAAAGCCGAAGATGGCTTCGCTCTTCAAGACGATGAACATTGAGCGCATCACGATGAAGGACGCGTTGGACTTGTTGTCACTTCCACGCACCATTGGCGCTGATCCGACTGACGGTGAACTCATCACGGCGCAGAACGGAAAATTCGGTCCGTACATTTCAAAGGGCAAAGACAGCCGTTCACTTCCTGGTGAAGAAGAGCTGCTCACGGTGACACTGGAAGAAGCTTTGGCACTTCTCGCAACACCACGCGTCTTCGGTAAGGGTCGTGCTGCTGCGAAGCCACCACTGAAAGAATTCGGCAATGACCCGATGAGTGGTCGCCCTGTCATCGGTAAAGAAGGCAAGTTCGGCGACTACATCACCGATGGTGAAACCAATGCTGGTCTCACACGTGGCGACCGTATGGAAGTGATGACCAACGAGCGCGCATATGAACTGCTGCAGTTGCGCCGCGAGTACATCGAAGCCAATGGTGGGCCAAAGAAGAAGTCGGGTTCGCGCAAAGCTGCCGCGAAGAAAGCTCCGGCGAAAAAGGCCGCTGCTAAGAAGGCTCCGGCCAAGAAGAAAGCTGCAGCAAAGAAGGCACCTGCGAAAAAGAAAGCAGCGGCTGCGCAACCTATTTCCAAGGATGAACCGTTCTAGTGGCTACACCTCTATATATAGCGCTAGAAGGCCTCGAGGGGTGCGGGAAGAGCACGCACACAAAACGTCTGGGTGAACATCTTGATGCGATCATCACTCGCGAACCAGGTGGCACTCGCATTGGGACTTTGCTTCGTGCAATTTTGGCCGACCCTGAGAACAGTGATCTTGACCGGCGCACCGAAGCATTGCTCATGGCTGCCGACCGAGCGCAACACATGGCCGAAATCATCAAGCCGTCACTTGCCCAGGGGCGTCATGTTGTGAGTGACCGTTCCATTTATTCAACGCTCGCGTATCAGGGCTACGGCCGCCAGTTGGGCACCGAGGCATTGCTCTCAATCTCCACATGGGCTCTGCAGGACCGACTCCCCGACTTGGTCATCTTCATTGATGTCCCGACCGATGTCCTCAATGCCCGGTTAGCCAAGCGAGACCTCGACCGCTTTGAACGCGAAGGGGCTGACTTCTTCGCCCGTATCGCCGAAGGATTCCGCGAGCTCCGCGCCGCTGACCCTGAACGCTGGATCATCATTGACGGCACTGTTCCAAAGGATGACGTCGAAGCTGCCATCCGTACTCAGGTGAACGACAGACTCAATAAGTAACCTCTCATCGTGACTTCGGTGTGGGATTCAGTACTTGGGCAAGACCGTGCGGTCGACCAACTGCAACACAGCGTTGTGAATCCTGTGCATGCGTACCTCCTCGTGGGGCCTGAAGGATGCGGCAAAGAAGAAGCTGCTCGTGCACTAGCTGGTGTTCTTCTTGCTGGGAATGACGATGACTCCGACCGCAACAACGACATGGCGGTTCGCGGCACGCATCCGGATATTCACGAAGTGAAGCGCGAAGGTGCATCCATTCTGAAAGACCAGGCAGAAGAAGTCATCAAGATTGCATCCACCACTCCGAAGGAAGGCAATCGCAAAGCGATCATCATGCACGAAGTGCATCTCATGCAGCCATCGGCAGCAGCGCGACTTTTAAAAACAGTGGAAGAACCACCTACTGGTGTTTTCTTCGTGATGCTCGCTGAGCAAGTAGATGAATCACTCGTCACGATTGCGTCGCGTTGTATGACGATTCACTTCGGGCCACTTGATCCTGCAGTGATCGAACATGTGTTGACATCAGAAGGCATCAAATTGGATGTTGCTGAAGTCGCTGCCAAATCTGCGCACGGAAGTCTCACTCGTGGTCGTCTGCTTGCAGCCGATAAACAACTCGCACATCGTCGCGAGTTCTTTGCAAACATTCCCCGACGCATTGATGGCACCGGCGCAACTGTTGCTGCAATCGTGGAACAAATTCTTTCTCTCATTGATGACTCAGTTGCTCCACTGCAACAGCGACACGAACAAGAGATTGTCGACACTGAAAAGACACTTGCGCTTATGGGCGTGAAGCGCGGTGGCAAGAAAGCGCTTGAAGATAAACACAAGCGAGAGATTCGTCGTTTCCGCACTGATGAACTTCGTAATGGTCTAACCGAAGTTGCCAGCGTGTACCGCGACGAACTTGCACGCAACGAACAGATTCACCGGCCCGAGGGATACGTCACCGCGATTCATCGTTTGCACGAAGCGATGCGGCGCTTAGGACTTAATGTGAATGAAGCAATCTTGTTGCGTGATCTCATTTGGTCGTTGCCATCACCGTCTGCAGACGCTGCTCTGCAATTCGTTCTTGAAGGAAATCATGAATAACGCATTCTGGAATCGCATGGCGGTTGTTGTCGGACTCTTCCTCGGTTTTGCAGGAGTCATGCACTTCGTGAGTCCGCAATTCTTCAACGACATTGTTCCGCCATGGCTTCCCCCTTCGGAATCGTTCTGGACATATGCCAGTGGCGTTGTCGAACTTGTCGTGGCGTACTTGCTGCTGCGTCCGTCCACTCGACGCGTTGGCGCTATCGCCACCATCTGGCTGCTCATCGGCGTGTACCCAGCGAATCTCTATATGGCGTGGGACTGGCGCAATGAACCCCTCAGCGACCAAATCGTGTCGTATGGCCGCCTGCCATTCCAATTCCTCTTTATATGGGTCGCGTGGAAGATTGCCCAGGCGCACTCCGACGCCGATAAACCAAAGGCCCCCGGCGACATCTAAAAAGTCTTGTACAAGACTGCCAACTGTTTTGTACAGTTGCACACATGGCCAATATGTCAATCAGTCAAGCCCGAGAGCAATTGCCAGCCGTCATTGAGTTGTGCCAAACCGAAGCCGTCGTCCTCGAGCGATACGGGAAACCACAAGCGGTCATCATCAGTTACGAGCGTTACGACGAATTGATGACGGCTCTTGAAGACATTGAGGATCTTGAGGCAATTGCCGAGATTGAGGCTGACATCGAGAAGAACGGGACTATTCCCTGGGAAGAAGTACGGCGGGACTTGGGCATCGAATGACTCGCTACACAGTTGAGTTCTCGCGAGCCGCAGAGAAGGCACTCGCCCAACTTCAGCCACAAATACGCCGCCGAGTGGATGGTGCAATACAGGTTCTTTCCATTGATCCGTATCCACCGAACTCGCGGCCAGTGAAGGGCACGAGCACATTCCGCTTACGTGCTGGTGATTATCGAATCATCTATCGAGTGGACCACGGTGTGCTTACGGTGATCATCTTTGACATCGGGCACCGGCGCAATATCTATCGCAAGTTCTAGACAGTGATGAGCCAGCCAAATCGGTCGGTAAAGTTGAACTCCTACCCGCCCAGGTAGCTCAGTCGGTAGAGCAACGCACTCGTAATGCGTAGGTCGTGAGTTCGATTCTCATCTTGGGCTCCAGTTTCAAAACATCAGTTGGCTTCAAGTTCGGCAACGCACGACCGGGAATGAACATTCATTGGAATTGATGGGAGATGACAAATCCCGAACCGCGGGCGCTTCTCGCCAAAGGATTGATGATGGCATGAGATTGGAAACTAAGACTGCTTCTTTCTTCGGAATAACCACCCGAAGTCACGGGGCTTATTGAGAAGTCACTCGGTAAAGTCCATTCGACGATGGTCAGCCATCTAAATACATGCTTCGACTCCCTATCAAAATCTGATCAAAGCAGTCTTAATTAGATTGACATTCAGAAACCAACTAAATGATTTTGGAGAAGAACGGGTACTAAGTTTTCTGGACAATCTCTCTTAAACAAAAGATCATCTGCCCGCTACAAGCTCAATTTTCGTCAAATCTGACCTTTGGAATACTTGACTATTGTGGGTACCGATAGTGACTTCTGAGGGGGAGAAATGGCGAAATCAAAGGAAGTGCCAATTTCTGGATTGTCTACGCTGAAGTCCCCTCGACTTCACCCTTTCCCCCAACTTTTTCGTTCCATAACGTCAGCCTTGGAATTTCTGGAGAGATATGCCAATGACGAGAAAAATCTCGCGACCAGTGGCAACGAAGTTCTTCTCACCGTTATCCATCAAGCTCATCTTCAGTTGTCATCACTAAATGGCAGACCAGAACAAAGCGAATCCTGTGAATGTTGGACCCTGTGTTCTGACATGTGCAGTTATGAAAACCACAGCCACAGCAGCGACGAATACGAGAAGAATTCCGGAAACTGCAAGAAGATAATCCGCTGTTATCGATCAAATCCTGACAGTTCTGACCATGTTGTCTTGAGAAAAAAACTCACACACAAGTTGACTAGGACGTTTCTTTCCCAACGCCGAAGCCAGGATCTTGAGACAAACGAGCGTGAGTCATTTCTTTCCATTCTTAGTGTTCTGGTTGCGGTGTTGCTTGATTCCGACGAGTGTTCGATGAAAGCAACTTTGCGTACACCTAGTTCACAAATTCGTCGACACAGATTCAGGCGTGCTCTGAAGCTCCAGATACACCACTATCTCGAGCCAACAATACGAAAAGCAGAATTCATCACATTTCCCGACCAGCTCGGCGCCAATCACCAATGGCGTCTCTGCCATGCACTTGAGGCATTTCTTCGTACATCCCCATCACGTCGAAAGTTTCCGAAGCGACGAACGGCAGTGGTCTGTGAGCCTCTCGTCCAGTCGGCTGTCGACAAAATCACATCATGGCAAATTCAACGTCAGGACACCGATGACAACGGGGCCTTCAGAAGCGGAGACAATGGCCAGCCGGCGATAAATGTCACGATTGCTGCACTTTTCGCCATGCTTCAATTTGAGCAAATTCTGAAGTTGAACTACCCAACACAAAGAATTGATGAAGTCGCTTTGCAGGTTGCAGTAATGCCTGTACCTCGGAAAATTCTTTCAATCAAGATCCCAGCCAATCTCCAGAGATTCGGACTGCGTGGACCAGTAGAAACAGATGTGGCGGGCGCATGGGCTTCACTACTTTTCGCCTCGTTCTGTCTAATCGCTGGCATATTCATGTTTCCCAAACCAAACACAGCACCCATCTCAGCCACAACATCAACTATCGCGCTAGCAAGTGCCACCACAACCTCTGTAATGACGAGTGCCAGTAATTACGTAGCCGACATACGTCCCAACACTTCCGAGTTTTCGATCGTGATGAAATCTCTAATCGCGATATCCGTCATCAGTTTCGGCTCAATTGCCTTCTACCTAATCAGCCAGGCGTTTGCGAGACGTCGGTTTTCGCTACTCGGAGGCGAGACCGATTCAAATCGATTCCGTCAATCCATCGTGAATCTCCAACAGATGCGCGAGTCATTTATTCTCTCAATAGCTAAATCGATTCAGGAACAAATTGAGAGTCAGAAGTTCATTCCCCCTGATCTCGCCGCACGAACTATTAGCGAATTAGTTCGTAGTGGGTATTTCTCTACTAGCGAGAACCTAAGCAATTCAGGGGCGAAGATGCGACAAGCCACTCTCAATGGTCTTGTGAATTCTCTCTCAGTCAGAGATATGGACGACCCGATATTGGGAGTGAGATACACCAACAATGTCGACAGATCACTCGTCCTAGCAGCACTTGTCGATCTGTTCTCACTTTCCTTCTCCGGTGAAGAATTAGGTGCTCCTAAATTATTTGGGGTCACACGCACCGAAATCATTGACTCTGCCCATCACCAAATCTCAGTATTAGTCAAATCTCAGGAGTCAGGCAACGAAAGAGCGGGCGGATGGAGAATTAACGATAAGGATTCTCGTGCTTCGGTCTTTGCAACGGCCCAAGTGGTACGTACCCTCACGCGGATTGTTGATTCAAAGAATGCCACCGATCTCCGTTTTCAAAAAGCCCTGACTACATATAGCTCAGAATTGGAACCCCACAATAAGAGAGAAGAGATTTCGATTGCGTCTATCAAAGATGCCGTTGCATCGGGAGTGACCTACTTGAGGTCAGACCTATTGGAAAAGATTGACAGAGAATCGAAGCCTTGGTCGATAGCGACCGGTACAAGAACTGAGATCTATAGGGTCGCACTCCCCTTGATTGCATTGTCTGAACGTGCAATCTTCCGAGGAAAACACGGAGCAGACGAAGTTGAGATTCGTGCCGCGATTGAGTGGATACAGAACTCGGTTCTCGACCCCGCATGTCCCGACCGTGAAGACCAGGTCTTACAACGTGAGACCGATGTTCAATCAAAATACAAGTCCTTTGTGCATAGACATTCTGTGTCGCGTCACGTAGTCGAGGGAATCCTCTCTGGTGAGATTTCTCTAGAGAAATCATTCCTGCAAAGTCAACTTGGCCCGATGGGCACAAGTGGTCGCCCTATCACCTCACGCCTATTCCAGAGCGCTGTCCAGAGATGTATTCTTGCTGTTCAGCACCTTTCGCTTCGTCCAGCAAAAGGGGACATCACCCTTCTCAGTGACCAAGTCGATGCACTCGCAATTGCCAATCGTTGTAATGAGTACATCGATAAACACTTGACTGCAGGGCAAATCTGGATTGAATACTGCAGATCTGCTGAATTTTTGTCCGCTCGACCACTTCCACTCCTCCACGTTCTACCTCGACAATCACGAAACAGGCAGTCGCTGTTAAGACCGGTAGTGGCAGCTGTTCAGCTCAACAGGCCTGCACGGCGATTCCTGCTTGGGTCAGTCATCCTGGGAGTGATACTCACTGCAGTCAGTGGTTTCATACTGGATCCACAGAATTACTCGCTGCAGGAATGGCGGGCCTTAATGGCCATAGCGAGCCTGCCTCTTGTTGTACCGCTAGCAGCAGTCTTTCAATTCATAACTAAACCGAAGACAATAAGCTCGTCACTACGCTGGTCCATCGGTGTTGTTGCATCGCAATTTTTTTCTATCACCGGGCTGTTCAAGTAGTCATGGAAACTTATGAAGCAGTTGTCTGGGGAGAGCCTTCGCTTGACACTGTCGTTGCTTTGGTCGGTGATGAAAAACGCGGTTCTCGAAATCACGCAATGATCAATGATGATGTCGGTGGTTCGGGTGCTAATACTGCATCCTCTCTCTCTTTATTAGGCGTGAATACGGCACTCATTGGCTTTCTCGGCTCAGATCAAACAGGGCAAAACATCGAGGCAGAACTGAGAAGCCGCAGAATTTCCCTGATTATGGGTAGGACGCCGACAAACAGAAGAACTGTCTCGCTAGCGCGCTCGGATGGAACTCGGACTATGTACGGGACCGAGGGAGACCAATACTCATCGTCGGAAGACTTAACCGCACAAGTGAGATTGCTCCGATGCAACTGTTTTCATGTTTCACTTACGTCGTTACTTCGGTCCAGGCACTCATTGATTTACCGCACTATTGAGCATCTTCGTGCTTGTGGTGCAGTTATCTCGATGGATGCCGGAAACGACGTCGAGATCAGGTCCAATTCCGCCGAGATTCCAAAAATTTTCAATCAAATACAACCAGACATTGTGTTCGCAAACGAAGAAGAGGTAGACGCACTCAGCTCGACCTCATTGGACTTGCGTTCCTTGCGGATGCTCGTAATCAAGAAAGGTTCCCGTCCGTGTGAGATTCAGCGAAAAGATGGTGAATCCCTTATCGTTCCGATCCCGCGCAAGACAGTTGCAGTAGACACCACGGGAGCAGGAGATGCATTTGCTGCAGGCATGTTGGGTGGACTCATACGAGGGCTTAACCCAACTATGAGTTCGACACTCGGTCACCTATTGGCTAGCGCGTGCATCCGTGAAATTGGGGCAACCATCCGCGATAAATCAGCAATCGACGCAGCCCGTCAATTCCTTGAGAAAAACAGTCGAACTAGATGAGGTTGGAAATGATATGGATCTCATCCCACGAATTCATCACTGGTACCTGCTCGTCCCCAACATTCAATCTCGAACCGAAGTAAACGTGGGTCCATGAAGGACGAACCAATCCTGTGATGCTGAACTTGTCGTCAATCAAAATCTTGCCGACGACAAGAGTCTTGTCCGAGGCAAGGATGTAGCGACCTTCAAATTCAGGGAAGTTCCTGTCAAGCCAAGATGTCTTTTCGCTTGCACAGGTTGGATTTTCTCGCCTTGGCTTAGTACAAACAACGGGAATCGCGCCGAAACTAAGAAGGCTCTTGATGCCCGCAGAAGCACCTCGTACCACTTCAAGGCTGTCATAGAACCCTGGCAAGTTTCTCTCGAGATCAACTTTGTCGGCAATTTCCTGTCCGTATGCGAGCAACAAGTCTTCGCGTGTGCTCGACGTCTGCATCTTGAATCGTGCTGGATCCTCTCCGAGAGACTTCAAAATGCGACAGATACCAGCTCTGTAGTCGGCAAGCGGCCCATCCTGATCGACGAGGACAATCGCATTTTTCATACACAAATCGTACCCACCTTCGTCTTTTGAGAGAGTCACTCAATCACAACCCTGTCACTTGTTCCGGACTTTAGGGCTTCGATAAGTAACTCAATCAAGTCGTTTCTGTGAAATTCTGGACCAGGGCATGGCCTATCTTTTACTCAAGTACCCGTGATTCGTAGGTCGTGAGTTCGATTCTCATCTTGGGCTCCGGTTTCGTGACAAGTCCTTAATGAGGAATTGAGAAGCAGATACCATGCGCTTGTGAAGCGCATCTTGATCTTGGTTTCTGCATTGCTGGCGAGCGCACTTGTTTACGGGAGTTCAACACCAATTGCATCGGCAACTGACAGCACTCCACCGGTTGGAAGTTGGCAATGGTGTAGCGACACAGTCAAGAACGGCTGCATCGAAGCTGTCACCACCATCAGCCCCGAGAAAGTTGAAACCACTTACAGAACAGCTGCCGAGTTGCCATCTGAACTGAAGGTCTCAGCTACGTGTTCGTCAAACAGTTCTGTGAATACGTGTGACACCAATCGATATGTCACCCGAGATGATGGTCAATGCACTGAGACATCAACCTGGGGTGGTCGCTTCACAACGCCAAGCATTGAGATCGATGCTCAATGGCCCGGAATGGTTGGTTGGGAAGTTCGTATTCGGTTCTCCACCGGAAACTTCAGAGCCGCATTTTCAATCGGATACGGAATTACGGCGACGCAAACAACCCGTGATGAAGACGGCACATACACCTTTACTCTCACTACATTCATCGGTAAGTCCTACAGCGCGATGATGCCTCCAAGCGTCACCTCACTAATGGGCACTCCGCAATACTTCGCCGCAATGAACGAGTGGATCAAGACTGCAGTTGCAACGTCAGAGCAAGATGCTGCCCACGTTCAGGTATGGCCCCGCGACCACCTGTTACGAAACTCTTCTCCAGTTCCAACATTCAATAACGCCACCTCAACCTTGCCGTTAGCTCCAACTGCTAGTGGTTGCCAGTATTACCCCTTTGATGGTGCGTTTGCTGAAGCGAATGCTTCATCTTTTTCATGGTCATACTCATCTGGAAACTTGTCTCCCACCGTTCCTAACGTTCTGAAGTTTGTCGCGCAGGCTCCTCACTACCTCCCACGAAAGGGAACTGAGCCCTTACAAGTCATGCCCGCTCGCGTGCAGGTTTTCTTGCCAACCGCTTACTTTTCTGCCCTCGGTTACGCATCACTGTCAGAGTTCAATGGTTCGTCCTATTCCGTGACCACTGAGGACGGGCAAACAACAACTCCCACCGTCACTGCACGAGACAATGGCATTCTCATAAATCTTGGGTTGCAGCACTATTCCGCCCCAAACCCTTCAGTGACATTCGTGCCCAAGGGTGCAGCAATTGGCACAACCGACTCGTTGGCATCGACGTCACCTCTGCCCGCATTGGTCACCACCACAACTACAGCTCCAAAAGTCTTCTCAGCTCTCAAGAAACTTGGGAAGAAAAAGAGCGCACCACTTTCTTCCTTCATCTCCTATTCCTCACCTGGAACAAAGACTTGGAAAGTTAGTGGTGGCTGCCGAATTGTGAAGTCAAAACTTCAGGCCCCATCTCGTGCCGCTAGCTGCAAACTGACCCTGACAGTCAGAAACGCAAAGAAGAAGATCGTTGCAACAAAATCGAACACCATCCGTGTTCGGTGAGTTCGATTCTCATCTTGGGCTCCATTTGCTCACGAATCACCACGTGTGAATATGAGTACCCGCAGACAACGCGTAGACATTTCCATTCGGAAGCTCTAGTTCACATTCGGTTCCAGTTGGAACATCACACGTGATAGTGCCTACACCATTCTCAAGTAACCACTCCACACCAATACGTCCGTTGGGCGAATCATGGTGCGTGCGAACCCACGAAACACCAGCACCAGGTCGTGGTGCCACCCGAAAGCGTCGATATCCAGGCTCTTGAATCCTCAGACCAGCAACGTATTGATGAAGAAAAGAAATCACTGCTCCCTTGCTGTAGTGATTCAAACTATGAGTTGCCCTATCGCCGACAATTCCGTCCCAGTCTTCCCAAATTGTTGAATATTGATGTGTCATGTACATCCACGACGGTTCTGTGTCCTGAAAAAGCAGGGAATATGCGGTGTCTAAGTGACCGTGATCAGCAAGCACAGGAAGAAGCATCGGAGTTGCAAGAAATCCTGTTCCAAGATGCATGTCTGCCTCTTCAATCAACCGAACAAGGTCATCGGCTGTTTGCTGACGTAGCGAATCTGGAACAAGTCCAAATGCAAGTGCACGACATAAATTCGCCTGTGTGCGCGGTGTCAAAGCACCCTCGTCATCAATGAATTCGGCCCGCCATGCATCAAGAACATTTGCGGCTAATTCTGAATACCGTTGGGCTTCGTCATTCTTCCCAAGAATGCTGCTGACGTGTGCAAGTTGATCTGCTGAGCGATACAAATACGCAGTTGCCACTGCGCCGTGATCCTGATTGCCAAGACTTGCAACATCCGTTTCAATATCAGCTCCTGGTTCTAACCACTCGCCGTAATGCCAACCGCTATCCCATAAGAATCGTTCATGAGGTAGTGGATTCGGCCGTTGCGCTTCTCGTACTGGATGACGTCGCCCCTCGGCTCTACGTGCGGCGAATTCAACCCATTGAGTCATTGACTCGAATTGCACTGCAAGCATGTCGGTTCGCGCAGTGGCCCGGTACAACTCCCACGGAACATGTACCGCGGCATCACCCCATCCGGAAGAACCGTGACTTCCTCGCCACACTGGCGCACCCGAAGATGGGTCAGGGACAATGCTCGTTACTTTGCCATCGGGAAATTGATCAGCTGCAAGATCTCGCATCCACTTTGCTGACCAATCAAATACGTCGTACAGATACGAAGCTGTCTCAACATAAATCTGCCAATCTCCGGTCCATCCTGATCGCTCCCGTGTTGGACAGTCGGTAGGAATCTCGCAAGCATTTCCACGAAAACTCCAATCGGCAGCACGATGAAGTCGATTGATGCGCTCATCGGAACACTCAAAATCTCCCACTCGTTGAAGATCGGTGTGGACCACGACACTGACTATTGATGCAGGATCGAAGACGCCATCAATTCCGTCCACTTCCACAAAACGAAAACCCTTAGTGCTGTGCCGTGGTTCGAACACTGTGTTGTCACCTGCCGAATAAACACGATCTGTTTGGAAGGGAACATTGCGGGGCTCCGAAAATGCTGCATCAGCAACATTCGACTGCGTTACTTCGCCTTCGGAGTTTGTCCATTCTCCATATTTCAACGTGACTTCGTTACCCTCAGGTCCCAGTCCAGACAATCTCACCCAACCATTGCTGTTCTGTCCAAAATCAACCACGTGTCGTCGCGGTGCAATTTGAGTAATTGAAACTGGTGACAGTTCTTCTATCTGTCGCACTGGCGGACCAAGAACCTCACACAAGTTGTCCATCGAATAATCAGCAACAGTGACTTGGTCCCAAGATGTACGATCAGTACCTGCATCACACCAACCATGAACTCTTCTACGTAAATCGTGCGTTTCACCGGCAATGAGATCTGCGGCAAGAATGTGGCTGGGTGTAGAGCACCACTCACCGTGTGTACAAATGCTGATTTGTTGGCCATCTGCTAGCTCAATCATTAGCTCTGCAAGAAAAGAAATGTTGGGCCCGTACGCGTCAATCTCTCTGATCACTCCGTGTTGACCCCGCCACCATCCATCACTCAGAATTGCACCTATTGCATTGTTCCCAACATGCAGCAGATCAGTCACATCAAACGCATGCACTTGTAGACGCTTGCGGTACGCGGTAAACCCAGGAGTTAGTTCAATGTCGCCAACCCGCGATCCATTGATAAACGCTTCATAAACTCCATGTGCCGTCGCCCACAGCCGAGCCGAAACGACATGGGAAGGTACGACAAACTCGCGTGCGAGGTGATACGCAGGACGATGTATCGCTGGCGAATCCACTGATTCAACAGGCTCAATCCATGAAGCTGTGAAGGCGGTCGGTGTGTTCGAACTACGACTTTCGGTCATTAGCCGAGAATAGTTTGCTTTACACGGGTTTTCAGTTGTGCACGACTTTCAGCCGCACGAACTTGACAGGAAAATGTGAATCTCCTGGTACGACGGTGCTTCAGTCTCATGCACTAGTGAAACGGCGGTCGTGAGTTCGATTCTCATCTTGGGCTCCATTTGCAACTAGAACTTCTACATGACAACTGCTGTAGTTCTCGCCGGAGGTGGCCTCACCGGCATCGCGTGGGAGATAGGCGTTCTTCTTGGGCTACGAAACAATGGTTTCGACATTGTTCGCGATGCTGACCTCATTATCGGTACATCAGCCGGCTCTGTGGTGGGAACACAACTCTCACAAGGACTTGACCTTTCTGATCTCTTCGTACGTCAACAACAACCTGACGAAAATGAAATCTCACCTCGCATTGATCTTGAGGTCATGACGCAGGTGTACAGCCAGATGCGTGGCGGTGGAACACAATCAGATGAACAACGTCAACAGATTGGACAAATCGCTCTCAACAATTCTTTTGTTGATTGGCCCACTCGACGCGCGGTAATTGAAGGGCGCGCGAAGACCGATACATGGCCTGATCGAAACTTGATAGTCACCACTATTGATGCCGAGTCCGGTGAGTTCCGCACATGGTCAAAGAATGATGGTGTTGGTCTCATTGACGCAGTCGCCAGCAGTTGCGCCGTTGCCGGCATTTGGCCGTGTGTACCCATCAATGGTCGCATGTACTACGACGGTGGTTTTCGCAACTCCGCAAACGCATCACTCGCTGCCGGATACGAAACGGTGTGGGTACTGGCACCACTTTCGGGCGATGCATCCCCTGCTGTCGAAACCGAAGTGCAAGAACTTCGCAACCAAGGTGCGAATGTTCACTACATCACCACCGATGACACTGCCAAGCAGGCAATGGGCCTGAACTCGCTTGACCCACGCGTTCGTGGTGCTGCCGCAGAACAGGGCCTTCGCCAGGGACATCAATTTGCTGAATTGCTCGGCAGAATGAAGCCGTGAAAAAAGCTCTTCTGCTGTTCCCCCTTCTCTTCGGACTCGCGGCATGCGGATCCACCTCTGACTCCGCTGCGACAACATCGCCCACAACTGTCGCCATTGCTTCCACTGTGCCGATGGCAGCAACAACCACGGTTCCCACGTTCTTGAATCCTGCATCAGGTGAAAAAGAAATCGCTTGTGACAATAAAGCAATCGGCGCAAACTTTGGCGAGAAACTGCGACTCGAGAAGTGCACCGCTACCTGGGCATTCGGCGACACCGACCGCGACAAATGGAATTGCCCCGATGACGGTTGCACACAGACACGTCTTTTCCATTTGGTGGACACCAAGTGGGTCAACACCACTACATGCCAACGCTCTCTTCCGCTCACACGATTCTTTATGAGTTGCTACGTTCCCGATGTTGGCGCTGCCACCCTCAAGGAAATCCCACCCAGTGATGTCGCGTGCATTATCTGGCCGGCGAACAAATCCTTGAAGTACGTCGCAGAGACTGGCTGTGAAGCAGATCTTGCTTCCATCACTGCCTCACTGAATGAAAAGTGCACCGGATACTTCGCCGCAAGTGAACTGCCGGTTGAGAAGTGTGATCAAGGGCTTGCGGTGCAACTCATGCAATCACGGCTGCGTAAAGCCGGATACAGCACAAGTGTTGATGGCTACTACGGACCAGCGATGGCACTATCTGTCTACAAATTTCAGAAAGAGAAAGGTCTTTTGCAGAGCGGCGCTATTGATGCTGCAACGTGGAAGGCGCTCGAACCTGATCAATCACAACTGCCAGGTACTGATACAAACGCCGACGGATTAGTCACTCCTGATGAGCTTCGATAATCACAATGACCCCTGCTTCTGAAAAAGCACACGACACTGCCGTTGCGGCAGGGCGTGATTTTTACACCGACCCTGACACCGGGTTAATGGTGATGACTGTGCTCTATCTGAAAAACCGTGGGTATTGCTGCGGGAACATCTGCCGTCACTGCCCCTATGACCGCGGCGAGCAATCAACAAAGAATTAGTTCAGAGCTAAACGCTCAAACTGTTCGCTTGGCGCATCAACTTCCGTCAGTGCAACTCGTAACAGTTCTTCTGCTTCTTTCGCAATCGAATCACCAATCCGATTTACCGTTTCATCTGGGTCTTCAGCACGATTAAACATCAACGTCTCATACCGTTTCGCGTACGACCAAAACGGCAACAAGTCACCTTCACGGAACGGTTGACGGATAACCGGAATCGTGCTTCCCGGCATGTAGTCAAGGACCGCACGCTCATCTGGCATTGGCATTTTGTATTCAGGCATTGACGCAATCGGCATCGTGCTCCAACGGTTCGACCACATGGAGTGCGGCGCGTTCGCACCCGATGGTCCACGTGTGTATCGCCAATCATTCGTCACGATCTGTACTTCTCTGCCCCACACACCAGTCAACAACCAGTCACGAACTTGTGATTGTTGATTTGCCAAAACAGGCACCAGTGATTTGCCATGCGCCGTGTGCTTTACCGATGCACCAAACACTTCTGCGATCGTCGCATGAATATCGGTTGATGTCGTGAGAGCGTCATTCGTCGTAGGTGCAACTCCCGGCCATGACACCAACATCGGAATATGCCCGAGCGGTTTGTACACAGGCAAGCCAGGCTTGCCCCACACATCACGGCCATGCACATCGGTGTCACCCAAGTAATGACCATGGTCTGTGCACAGAATCACTGCTGTGTCATCCCATGCATTTGTTGCATCCAGAGAATCAAGAACACGGCCCAACCAATGGTCAATCATTGACAACTTGCCGCCGTATTGCGCGCGAATCTGTCGTGCATCACGTTCAGTCAAAATGCCCTGTTTATAGGCATCAATTGCATAGGGCGGCCATGTGAGGTGCGGGCCTTCCCATGAATCGTCGTATCGCGTTGCCCATTCTTCGGGTGTATCAAATGGTTCATGCGGGTCGAACTCATCGACAAATAAAAAGAAACGTTCGCCCTTTGCACGATGCACGGGTGCGTCTTCAGCCAACCACTTTGCCGTTGCTTGCATCGTGCGCGGACCGGGGAAATCTTCCTCGCCTCGAAAGTAACCGCGAGAATTGTCATAGTGCGTGTGGCCACGGCCATACGTTGGTGTGCCCAACCACGATGGGTCTGGTCGTGACTTCCACGCATCACTCTCATGGCCACGTTCGTAATCCCATGCGGTGAAATCAGTGTGGTAATTCTCTCCACCTGTTTCAAACAGATGCGGATGATCCGTAATCAACTGCGTAATCACACCTTCACGACGAAGTGATGCCGTGATTGGTTCTTCCCACAATTCAATAGAACCCCACGGCCGCCATAGAAAGTCCCACGCTCCGACGAGAATGTCATGACGCGCAGGAATGCACGGCAGTGAACCCGTGTGATGATTCGTGAAGCGCACCGAACGTGCAGCGAGTCGATCAAGGTTTGGCGTATCAAAGTTTTTGCCGCCGTACGCACCCATCTCATGACGATTCAAACTGTCAAGCAAAAGAACAACGACATTGCGTGGTGATGATGTCACGATGACACTCCATCAAAAATGTTCTTCAGCCACTTCAACACTTCTTCAAACATGTGGTCATGGCTGTTCGTCAAGAGATGATCATCACCTTGCATGATGCGTAAGTCTCCGTAGCCGGCGATGGTGCGCACCATCTCGCTTGCTTCTGCAGGAAGAATGCTGTCGCTGTCTCCGTGGAACATCAGCAGCGGTTTCCCTTGTAAACCGCCCGCAATTTCACATCCGGCCGATTGTGTTGCAAAGGTCACAACACCCGCAACCATCTCTGATAATCCCACCGCAACACGGATAGCGACTGCCCCACCAAAGCTGTGACCCATGAGAACAACGCGATCGACTCCGCTACCGATTAGTAATTGCACGGCGGCAGCGGCATCCACACAACACGAATCCATGTCATTTGGTGCGCGATAGCTGAGGCGAATTGATGGAACTCCATACTCAGCAAGAGAATGCCCAAAATCGTTGTACAAACCGTTGCCTGGGCCCAATGTTCCGCCCATTGCTCCGCCCACCATCACAATGCCGACATTGCGCGTTAGTTCACTGGGTTCATGCCATAACAAGGACAACAATCCTCGTCGCGTGTACATCTCTACCTGTCGCACTGTTGGTGACAACAAACCTTGTTGGCTCGCCATGATGCCAAGAACGTCCAATGGGGTTTGTAGCCCGTCCTGACCAGTGTCGCTCTCTGTCATGGGGTTACCCTAGTAAGAGATGAAGAACACCGAGACGCCGAACCCACTGTTCAACGATCTCGACCTCGAAACCGCAGGTCGAGTTGGTTTTGCATGGCGCGATATCCGTCGTGGCACTACCGCTGGCGCTGCACGCGATGTGGTCTACGGAGTTGGTGGCAGTGCAATCGAGCCCGGCCAGATGGATGCCCTCGATCTTCTCGTCAATGTTGAGTCATGTCGCATGGGAGACCTTGCCGATCATCTGCGCATCGATCCCAGCACTGCAACACGAGCCGTGCAACGTCTGATTAAAGATGGTCTTGCGGAGCGCGTAACGCATGATGGCGACGGTCGTGTCGTTGCAATTGCAGCAACCGAACGCGGTCGACGTATTCATGGTGAAGTGCACATTCGTCGTCGCGACCTCACTCTTGCAATTCTCAGTGAATACACACCCGAAGAACGTTTTGTGCTCGCAGATTTTCTTGAGAGATTCACTGTTGCCATGGACAATGCCGTGAAGGCCCGTAAGCGGCGCGGTCGCTAACACTTTCACGATGGGGGCCCGCGAAGATTTCACAGATGACGCGATGCAATATGCGCCGCAATTGTTTGCCACTGCTTTGCGAATGACGCGCAACAGATCAGACGCTGAAGATCTCGTACAAGAAACCTTCCTCAAGGGTTGGCGCGCTTTTGATTCCTACCAACAAGGAACCAACTTGCGTGCGTGGTTGTTTCGCATCATGACGAACACATTCATTAACAAATACAACTCGCAACAACGCCGCCCGCAAGAAACTGAACTCGACGAAGTGGAAGAGCTCTTCTTGTTCCGCCGCATGGGCGCCTTCGATCAGTCAAAGATGAGTCAGTCCGCCGAAGACCAGATGCTCGAACTCTTCACCGATGATGAAGTGAAGAATGCCATCGAGTCATTGCCCGAAACCTTCCGCATCCCGGTCCTTCTCTCTGACGTTGAAGGCTTTTCATACAAAGAAATCGCCGAAATGCTTGAAGTTCCCATTGGAACCGTGATGTCGCGCCTCCATCGGGGAAGAAAAGCGATGCAGAAGATGTTGTACGAGTACGCAAAAGAACGAGGACTCGTCGACGAGTCCCTACTGGACCCACAGGATTAAGCCATGGCCGACTGCCAAGAAACACTGAATGAGCTGGAGAGTTACCTTGACTCTGAGCTGTCAGAGGGTCGCGCCAATGAGATCATCACCCATCTCAAAGGTTGCACCGATTGCCAAGGTGCTTATGAATTCCACGCAGATCTGCGCACGGCCATTAAGACCAAAGCGAAAAATGAGGAACTGCCCGATGGCTTCCTCGACCGTCTCCGCGACTGCCTCGGTGACGACGTTCTCGGCGCCGAATAGCACCGTTTTGCCCATGTAGTGCCCCTCTCGGGGGTTGCACTGGCTACGCTTAGAAACATGTTCGCAGCGTATGTATGGCACTACTGGGTGGGTCTCGTTCTTCTAATTGCCGCTATTGGCGCAGTTCTCCAGGCTGTGGTCGGGTATCTCGTGAAGGTCAGCGCAACTCGCTACCCGAACCGTCGCCAGCGCCAAGCTCAGAAGAACAAGTAGCCGCCGGCGCGCTGCCTCCCATGTCGGACGGCGCCACATCATCTCCCTTGACTGAGCCACTTCTGGCTCGATGCACTTTTCCTGCTCACGGCACCTCCGTATCCCTTGCCATCTCTGGCGGCCCTGATTCCATGGCTCTTCTGTTGTTGGCTCATGCAGCAGGTCTCGACATCACAGCGATTCACGTCGACCATCAATTGCGTCCCGACTCATCCCGTGATGCAGACATCATCCGCACCGTCACAGAACCTCTCGGTATTCCCCTTGTGGTTCACACGGTTCATGTCGGAGACGGTCCCAATCTGGAAGCACGCGCTCGCACTGCCAGATACGCAGTGTTTCCAGGCGAAATCATGACCGGTCATACCGAAGACGATCAGGCAGAGACAGTGCTCATCAATTTGTTGCGCGGCGCCGGTGCACAAGGCCTCTCTGCCATGCGCCCAGGGCATACACGACCTCTTCTGCGCGTTCGACGCGACGAGACGCGCTCATTGTGCTCATCGCTCAACATCACAACTGTTGACGACCTCACAAATGCCGACCCCCGATTCCTTCGCAATCGCGTGCGCAACGAACTTCTCCCCCTCATGAGCGATCTCTCCCAGCGTGACCCTGCACCTCTTCTGGCACGCACAGCGGATGTCCTGCGCGCCGATAATGACCTTCTCGATGAACTGGCCCGTGGACTCGACCCCACCGATGCCAAGGCCCTGGCCGCAGCGCCCACCCCCCTGGCCCATCGAGCCCTTCGCCAGTGGCTGTCAGACCCGTACCCTCCCGACCTCGCCACCCTGGAACGGATCCTCTCTGTCGCCCGAGGGGACGTTTTGGCCTGCGATATAGGAGAAAATCGGCAAATTCGTCGCAGCAAACAGAGGCTGACCCTGCACATCCTGGGGTAACTTGCAGAGCGGCGTTTTACGCCGTTATTGATTTCAGGACTGATTAGGAGATTCGAATGCCCCCAAAGCTGCGCGGAAAATGGGCACTCGGAATTACCCCCCGCAACTTCACCTGGGTCATTAAGGACCGCCTCGCCATCTGTGAGCGCCCTGGCGGCTACGGCGAGAACCACCGTCGCGTGCGTCGTCAAGAAGAGATCATCTGGCTTCGCGAGAACCACTTCGACCTTGTGATTTCCAATATCGCTGCGCCACATAACTTGCACGCATATGAAGAACTCAACATGCCCTACCGTCATCGCCCACTCAGTGGTGCAGACGACACCGATGCGTTCCTTCGCTTGTTCTACAGAGAGTTGCAAGACCTTCTCGGTCGCAATATGAAGCTCGTCATGCATTGTGAAGAAGTCGGCGATCGCCTCCTCGGCATCGTTGGTGGCTACATCCGCTGGAGCGGCATGGTGGAAGACCCATCACAAGCAATCATCATCACCGAGCGCATCGGTGGACGTCAGCTTGATACATGGGCTCGCGAGCTCATCCTCAACGTTCACACCCTCCGCTAATCACCTGACACAATTAGTTCCATGAAGGGTCGTCGCGTTCTCGTCACAGGAATGGGCGGTGAACTTGGTTCTCTCGTTGCATCGATGGCGGAGCGCACAGAGTGGGCCGGCGACATTCTTGGTTTCGATGTTGATCCTCCGCGTCGACACTTATCGCGTTCACGGTTTGTGCGTGTTGAAGCCACAGAACATGACCGCATTGCCGAGCTTGTTAGCGAATTCAATCCTCATGTGTTGTTACATGTTGGTGTGTGGGAACCACATGCGCGACTTGCAACCGCTCAAGCCGAACTCTGCACACAACTTGTAGCCAAGGCTGTGTTTGATGCTGCACATCAATCGGAATCACTTGAAACAGTTGTTGTGCGAAGTGGTATCGAGATTTATGGTGCAGGGTCGTACTCACCAGAGATCGCAATTGAAACAACACCCGTTGCACCCAACACCACGTACGGCAATATGTGTTTGAACATCGAAGAGCAGGCAACAGAACTACGCACTGCTCGCGGCATCAACGTGTGCACACTTCGTCTTGCGCCTGTTCTTGGTGCACACGTGCCAAGTCCGCTTGGGCGTTTGTTGCGCCTGCCGGCGATTCCGTATTACGGACTCGGTAATCCCATCTTCTCTGTTGTCGAAGATCACGATGCAGCAGAAGCGTTTATCCTCGCCGCACAGCGTGATGCCGATGGCGTCGTCAACATCGTTGCCAATGGTGCGATCAGCATGTTGCGCGCCACTGCAATTGGTCGTCGACTTCCACTTCCATCATTTGGCCCTGGTTGGTGGCTTGCACAGAACGCTTCTTCGTTCGCCGGCGCGCCAATGCCAGACCACGTTGCCGACCTCATCCAACATGGTCGCCTCGCAGCATCAAACGAAGCAGCACATCTCTTACGTTTTGCTCCACGTCATTCAACAAACGAAGTTGTTCATCGTTTGTACGACTGGCCAAGTGTTGAGCGCATCCCTGCACGTCAGCAGGTCGCATAATGCCGTTTGCAGTGTCCACCGATGGTGCACGTCTTCATTACGAAGTCACCGGATTAACCAAGCGCGCACCTGTGTTATTGGTGCAGGGCCTCGGTGCCGAGAAAAATTCCTGGAACTTGCAGCGTGCAGCACTTGCTCTTCGCCACCTCACTATTGCCTTTGACAATCGCGGAGCCGGTCGTAGCGATAAGCCAGACGGCACCTACAACCTTGAACAAATGGCCGATGATGCGATTGCTGTTCTTGATGCAGCAGGAATCGAATCAGCTCACGTTGTCGGTCTTTCCATGGGCGGCGCCATTAGCCAGATCATCACGTTGAAGTACCCACAACGTGTGCGCTCGCTCACTCTTGTCGCAACGGCATGTCGAAACCATGAATGGCGCGAAGAACTCTTGTCTTCTTGGGCCACACTCGCGCAAACAGATGGCATGGGTGCAGTGGGGCGCGAGGCTGCTCGCTGGATGATTGGCCCACGCTCATTTCGCCGGCTTCTTCCCGCACTGGGCTGGATGGGTGCACAACAATTGTTCAACCCTGCCAATGCATTTGTCTCACAAATCAATGCCATCTTGTCCACCGAAGACGAACACCTCACGGCAGACCTCTCCACCATCGCATGTCCTGCAATGGTTGTTGTTGGAAATCAAGATGTTCTCACTCCTCGAGGTGACGCTGAAGAAATTGCTTCGCGCATCTCCACCGCAGAACTCGTCATCATCAGCGGTGGTGCACACGGATTACACATCGAACATGCAGCAACCTTCAATCGCGTGCTTCTTGAATTTCTTCATCGTGCCGAAAAGGTTTTTGTTCCGCACGGTCATGCAGTAGCGGCAGCTCTCTAATGCGCGTCATTGTTGTCGGCGCCGGACTCTCGGGTTTGATGGCCGCACAATCACTCTCGGACGACAGACACGATGTCATTGTGTTCGACAAAGGTCGTGGTGTTGGCGGCCGACTCGCGACACGTCGTATTGGCGACGCCACGCTGGATCACGGTGCGCAGTTCTTCACCGTGCGCAGCGAAGAATTCGCATCACATGTCACTACATGGCTGGAAGCCGGCGTTGTGCACGAATGGTGTCGCGGCTTTGATTCGGAAGATGGTCACCCGCGATACGCAGGCAGCAAAGGAATGTCGGGCATCGCCAAGCATCTTGCGCAAGGCCTAGATGTCCGAACAAATGCTTTGGTGTTTTCACTTGAACGCACAGCAACTGGCTACAACGTGATCACCGACGATGGCGTCGCTCACGCTTGCGACAAGGTGTTACTCACCGCGCCCATCCCGCAATCGTTTTCACTGATGTTTGGTGGTGCGATTGAAATGCCCGATGAGATGCGCACCATTGACTACGACCGCACACTTGGCCTTCTCGCCGTTCTTGATTCGGCAAATCACAATGTGAAGTCACCTGGTGGCATGCAGAATCCCGATGATGTGTTCTCGTTCATCGGAGACAACTCTGCGAAGGGCATCAGCGCAACTCACGCTCTCACCTTCCATGCGAATCCTGAATGGAGTCGCACACACTTCGATCTCGAGCTTGATGAGATTCACTCTCTCTTACTGACCGCTGCTCGTCCATGGCTGGGTGACGCACAGATTCTTGAAAGTCAGCCAAAGAAGTGGCGCTTCGCAACACCTCGCACCACGTGGCCCGAACCATTCTGGATTGATCCATCAGGCACCTTGGCTCTTGCCGGCGACGCTTTTGCCGGGCCGAAGATGGAAGGCGCAGCCCTCAGCGGTCTGGCCGCCGCACGCGCGTTAACGAACTAAGAGACTGTTGCTAACAGTGCAGCAGTTGCCGCGCGCATTGCGTCAGTCGTGATGCCTTGAGGCAATGCATCGCACGCACGTTCTGCATCTGCAACAAACGAACGAGCCGCATCAATCGCTGTCGCAACACCTGTTCCGTTACGCACAATCTCAAGAACATGCAAACGCTCTGTCTCGTTCAACGGCTTACCCAAGATGGAAGCCAACTCATCTGCAGCAGCGCCACCAGCGGCCAACGTGTGAAGAACGGGCAGTGTGTACACACCTTCTTCCATGTCGTGGCCCGCAGGCTTTCCAAGTTGTGCATCTGTTGCGGTGAGATCAAGAACGTCATCAACAATTTGGAACACCATGCCGTATGCAGTGCCATAGGCAGTCAATGCATCAATCACTTCGCGGCTATGACCAGCAACAAGACCGCCAATGCGTGCGGCCGTTGAATACAGCGACGCAGTCTTTCCATCAATGGAAGACAAGTAGGCATCCACAGGACGTGACACGTTGTACGTGTGGCGAAGCTCCAGGATTTGTCCTTGGCACAACTCACCAATAGTGCGTGCCAATAACTCGGCAACTTCCACGCCTAACCCGGCGGCAATTTCTGATGCCTTGGCGAGAAGAAAGTCACCCGCAAGAATCGCCTGCAAGTTGCCCCACTTGGCATTGACGGTGTCTACTCCGCGGCGCTGCGTGGACTCATCCATCACGTCGTCGTGGTACAAAGATCCCAAGTGCACTAATTCACAGGAGATTCCACCGAGGATTGCTTCGCGCGACGCAGGGGCATCATTGCCCACTTGTGAGGCCACAATCGTGAAAACAGGGCGTAAACGCTTCCCACCTGCCGAAATAAGGTGAGATGCGATTTCCGTGAGGTAGGCATCGGGAGTGGTCACAGCTCCCAAGAGGGCGTCTTCCACCCGCTGGCGGTCTTTGTCCATCGTTGGCAAACCAAGCAGCGGGGATGCGGTCACGGTGCAAGGCTACGGGCTGCGCAGGGGTACTCCCTCCCTGCACCGATACACTTCTGAGCAATATCCACCGATTTTCCAAACGGGGTGGTCCCATTGTTCGAACGTTTTACAGACCGAGCCCGCAGGGTTGTTGTTCTCGCCCAAGAAGAGGCGCGTCTCCTCAACCATTCATACATCGGCACCGAGCACATCCTTCTCGGTCTCATTCATGAAGGCGAAGGCGTTGCCGCCAAAGCTCTTGAGTCTCTCTCCATCTCCCTTGAGGCAGTACGCGCTCAAGTCGAAGAGATCATCGGTCAAGGTGGGTCTTCCCCATCAGGCCACATTCCGTTCACACCACGGGCGAAGAAGGTTCTCGAACTGTCATTGCGCGAAGCGTTGCAGTTGGGTCACAACTACATCGGCACCGAGCACATCTTGTTGGGTCTCCTTCGTGAAGGCGAAGGCGTTGCCACTCAGGTTCTCGTGAAGTTGGGTGCCGATCTCGGCAAGGTTCGCCAGCAAGTCATTCAGTTGCTCTCTGGCTACCAGGGTCCTGCAGCAAAGGGCGATGCTCCTACCGGTGGTGCACCTGCTGGCGGCGCAAAGGAAGAAGCCGGTGACAAGGGCGGAAGCCAAGTTCTCGATCAGTTCGGTCGCAACCTCACGCAACTCGCACGCGACAAGAAGCTTGACCCCGTGATCGGTCGTACTCGTGAACTCGAGCGCGTCATGCAGATTCTTTCTCGTCGCACGAAGAACAACCCTGTTCTCATCGGTGAGCCTGGTGTTGGTAAGACAGCAGTTGTTGAAGGTCTCGCACAAAAGATTGTCTCGGGCGACATTCCTGAAACATTGAAGGACAAGCAGCTCTACACGCTTGACCTCGGTGCATTGGTTGCTGGTTCTCGTTACCGCGGTGATTTCGAAGAGCGCTTGAAGAAAGTTCTCAAAGAAATCAAGACACGCGGCGACATCATTCTCTTCATTGACGAAATCCACACACTCGTGGGTGCCGGTGCAGCAGAAGGTGCCATTGATGCTGCAAGCATCTTGAAGCCAATGCTCGCTCGTGGTGAATTGCAGACAATCGGTGCAACAACAACCGACGAATACCGCAAGCATCTTGAAAAAGATCCTGCACTTGAGCGTCGCTTCCAGCCAGTGAAGGTGGAAGAGCCAACCGTTGCGCACACGATTGAAATCTTGAAGGGTGTGCGCGACAAATACGAAACGCACCACCGCGTCACCATCACCGACCAAGCAATCGTTGCTGCTGCAAACCTTGCAGACCGCTACATCGCAGATCGTCACCTTCCCGACAAGGCAATTGACCTCATCGACGAAGCTGGTTCACGTTTGCGCATCAAGCGCATGCAGACACCTCCTGATCTCAAAGAACTTGAAGGCAAGATTTCTGAAGTGCAGAACGCAAAGAAGAAGGCCATCGAAGAACAACTCTTCGAAGAGGCCGGACGCTTGCGTGACCAAGAGCGTCAACTGCTTGAAGAAAAGACTGCAAAAGAGACCGAAATCAAGGCCTCGGGCGTCAACTTGTTTGATGAAGTCGACGAAGAAGCAATCGCAGAAGTGCTCAGCATCTGGACAGGTATTCCCGTCTACAAACTCACCGAAGCAGAGACACAGAAGTTGCTCAACATGGAAGGTGAACTGCGTAAGCGCTACATCGGCCAGCCCGATGCAGTGAAGGCAGTGTCACAAAGCATTCGCCGTACACGCGCCGGATTGAAAGATCCACGTCGTCCAAGCGGTTCGTTCATCTTCCTCGGACCAACAGGTGTTGGTAAGACAGAACTTGCAAAGACTCTTGCTGAGTTCTTGTTCGGTGACGAACAAGCTCTCATCACACTCGACATGTCCGAGTACCAAGAGAAGCACACTGTTAGCCGTCTTGTTGGGTCACCTCCGGGATACGTCGGATACGAAGAAGGCGGCCAGCTCACCGAAGCAGTTCGTCGCAAGCCGTTCTCTGTTGTGTTGTTCGACGAAATCGAAAAAGCACACCCCGACGTGTTCAACACATTGCTTCAAATTCTTGAAGAAGGTCGTCTTACCGACAGCCAAGGTCGCAGCGTTGACTTCCGCAACACGGTTCTCATCATGACGTCAAACCTCGGTACACAAGACTTGCGTAAGGGAAGCCTCGGCTTCACCAAGGGTGACTCTGCACTGTCGTACTCACGTATGAAGGACAAGGTCACTGATGCACTCAAGGCGCACTTCCGTCCTGAGTTCTTGAACCGCGTTGACGACATCATCGTGTTCCACGAACACGGCAAGGAAGAGATCCTCCAGATGGTTGATCTCATGATGAAGCGCACTGCATCTCAGCTTGAGTCACAAGGCTTGGGCATTGAGCTCACACAGGGTGCGAAGGATTACCTCGCTGAAGTCGGATACGACCCACAGTTGGGTGCACGTCCATTGCGTCGCGCCATTCAGCGCCACATCGAAGACGAACTGTCAGAGAAGATCCTCTATAAGGAATTCACTGCCGGTCAGATCATCGTTGTTGATGCAGAAGATGATCCTGAGAACGAAGGCAAGAAGCACCTCGTGTTCCGTGCCGTCGAAGGTTTTGTTGCACCAAGCGAGCCACCACTCGTGGGTGACGGCGACACTGCCGACTAAACATTCCTCGTGACTTTTCTCAAGGGGCGATTCGCACGGCTTGGTGTCGTGGCATGTGCAGCATTGTTGTTGACTTCGTGTCGCGTTGATCAGAGTGTGTCTCTCACTGTGAAGCCCAACGGCTCAGGTGAGGTCACAGTTGTCATCACAGCGAACAAAGACATCGTTGCCAAGGCACCCAACCTTGCTGCAGATCTTCGAACAGACGATCTAGTCGAAGCAGGCTGGGAAGTCACCAAACCAGTCAAGACAAAAACAGGTGGCCTCACTGTCACCTTGGTGCGGTCGTTTCGTAACCCTGCAGAGGCAAACATTGCCCTTTCCCAGGTCAATGGTCCAAAGGGCCCCTTGCACGAAATGGTCGTGACACGCTCTGGCAAAGACACCAATAGCCAATGGTCATTGGCCGGTCGCCTCGAAGTCACCGGTGGCTTAGAAGCCTTCATTGATGATGCAGGTCTGGAATTAGTTGGCGCTGCGCCTTATCTCGCCAACGTGCAAGAAGCAGGCCTCGATCTTGGTGATGCCGTGGGCATTACATTCACGGCAGTTCTTCCCGGAACCATTGATCAGTCAACTGGTGTCAAGACAGACGGTCCCGTTAGTTGGGCTGTTCCTATGGACGGTTCAAAGATCGACATCGCAACAACTTCGACAAATGTTGACGTTGTCTCCAGTATCTCACGAGTGAGCAAAGTGCTTCTTCTCGGTCTTTTGGTGTTGTGGATTGCAGCAACAATCGTTCTGTTGTTGTTAGTGGGCAACGCACGTCAGCGCCGTTCTGGACGTATGTCCCGACCATAAGTTGCAGGCTAAATACGGTCTACACTTTTCCCATGGCGGAGTCTTCCAAACGCATCGTTGTTGTGGGTGGTCGCAGTCGTCGTCCTTGGGCGCTGCAATCAAAGGATCGCATTCTTGAAGCAGCAATTGCAGAGATTGGCGCTGTCGGATTCGAACGAGCCAAGATCAGTGAGATTGCGAAGCGTGCCGATATGGCTCCTGGCTCTGTCTACACCTGGTTCGACAACAAAGAAGATCTCTTTCGTGCCGCACTAGAGGCTGCCCTCAAGGAACAGATTCTTAGCAACAAAGTTGCACTGGCAGACGTTGACACCAAGCAAGATTGGATCTTTCAATTAGCTGCCCTTGTACCACGTAACCACGAAGACAAAGGTCCGACAACAACCCAAATGCTTCTCATTGAGTCGTATTACGCAGCTTGGCGTGACAAAAAGGCACGTAAGAAGTTACTCCCCGACATCAATTCACACATTGAAATGCACGTCAACATCATTAAGACTGCACAAGAACAAGGTCATATCTCAAAAGAAATAGACGCTGACGCCCTCGGACTTATCTTCCTCGCACTGCCCACAGGATTGTCCGTTCTCAGCCTTGCAGGTGCACCTCGCGTCAATGACGCCTCATGGCTTGAACTGCTCACAAGATTTGCGCGAGCGATTAAGCCCTAAAAACTATGGACAACCGTATGGATGGCAGCCGCCACCACCGGTATAGCGACCAGATGCAGTGAATCCTGCTGGCACTGATTCAACGTTGTAATTGACTGTGTAATCGCCGTATTGGTAACCAGTATCGGGTCCAAAATTGAAGTAGTAGGTATCACCTGGGAATCGCGTGAGATACCCACGCCAGCCTCTTTGAGTTCCATTGTTGCAATTGAAACCTTGAGCGCCATAACCGTTCAAGACAAAGACGCAATTCAGTGCCGCAGTCGTTGTCGTTGTACTCGACGTCGAAGTACTTGAAGTCGTTGATGATGACGGAGTACTCACCGATGTAGATGGTGACGAGGATCCCGGTGACGCTGGAGACGATGAAGAAGTAGTCGAAGAGCCAGGCGTGACAGCTGGGCTAGTTGAACTGTCGGTACTACCAGAGGCGCCTGCAGCAATTGTCATCTCAGACTTCTTAATTGTCGTGGTTGTGGTTGTCGTCGTTGTAGTGACAGGAGGTGCGGTGACAGGCGTAGTCGGAACTGCTGCAACAGCCTCTACATATGCAGTGTTGGAGAGGCTGCGTACCTCTGCAGCGGACAAGCCTGGCTTCACTGCTTCTGGGATGAGCTCCGCCACTACCGGCGCAACCACGGTGACAAGATCAGTGCTTTTCTCAATGGTTGGTGTGCTTGTTCCGTTATCCGTTACCACCACTTGAGGATTTGCTTCGTTCACGATGACAGGAGTTGATGCACCCTCCACCGCAATCGACAATGCATTGTTCTCGATCGTGATTTGCGAGGAATTGGTATCGACTTGTGCGATGACATCATCAACGGCAACCTGAATGCTGGTGGAATTGTCATTCAGAGAAATTGAATTCTCTGTGAATGTAATGGGTGTTCTCTTCTTCTTGCCTGTTGTCACGATGCGCACGACAGAGTTGCCGTTTGAAACATACGCCGATGCAGTATCCGGAAGAGTCAGTTCAAAATCTGTCTCATCAGTTGAAAGAACGAATTCAGGAATCTTCACGACAGTGTCACACGTTGCCGTGCGAACAGCCTTCGATTCCACATCGGAAACAGTTTCTGTGCTTGATGGTGAGTAGGTGCCGCTTTTTGTTGTGACAGACCAGTCGGAGGACGTTGATCGAATCAGCAGAACCGATTTGGTGACTTTGGTTCCATCGCCGCAGAACGGACACGTGCCTGCTGTACGCGCTGAAATCGGAGTGATGTCAAGATCGCCAGCTTTTCCAGTCCATGCACACTCATCATCTTGAGGATTAGTGCTTGAGAACGAAAAGAACCATTCATCAGTTTTCAGATCGATCACGACATATCGCTCCATGCCAGGCCAATTGCTGTCATACACCTTGATGACTGCCAAATCTTTGCTTGGGAATTCAAGTGCATAAGGCAAGACAGCATGACCACCAGTGGGTGTGTACACACCCAAGGTGTACTGCGTGCCACCCGACTCAAAGGACTTGTGGAGCTCATTCAGAATTTCAACAAGAGATTTCTTTGCCCACGCATTTGTTGTGTCTTGTACTTCAGGAAGAAACTGTGTTGCAAAGGCCCTCATGATTCCGTGAGTCACCTCGCCTTCATTCGGCAACTGAACAGTCGGCGGAGTCTGCTTTGTGTCGAAGCGTGCTGAAGCTTGAACAACTAATCCTTCACAGTGTCCGGACTGACGCGCATCGTTGACCATCTGTGCCCATGCAGCAGCTTGCGCAGTGGGCGAACAGTTCTCCTCTTTGCCCGACGCACAGGCCCGATCTCCAAACATGGTGTAGAGATCAGATGCATTGAAAACTTCTGCTGTTGCTCCGGCACCAAAGTTGGCAAACGCGAAACCGTTGCTCTTCGGTGCAAGACCCGTATCAATTTTCTTTGCGCTCAGAGGAACAGACCCGCCCCCGCCACACGATGACACGATTCCTGCAAGCACCACTGCGGTGATTGCTGCTAATCGAGTTGTGCGGCGAAGGGGGGATCTAGACCTCATTTGGTTGTCTTACTTCTTCTTACGACGAAGTTGGAAGGCAGCACCGGCAGCACCTAAGACGACGACCGCACCCAAGATCACCCAGATGGTGTTTGAAGATGATTCATCGTCAGATGACGTCGATGCTGAGGTTCCTTCATCTGGAATTTCGTCCGCTGATGTTGGTGCAACAGTGGAAGAACTTGTTGTCGTTGAAGCCTCAGCTTCGCCTTCGCGAACAATGGCTTTTTCAACTACCAGTTCCTTGTTATCTGTTCCAATTACTCGAGTTTTCACAGTTTTGGCAGAAGCAGGAATAACTAGCTTCGTGTTCTTTGAGCCGGAAACAGTGATCCAAGTCTTTCCGTCAAATGACACTTCCATGTTGCTGATCTTGTCCGAGTCCACAGTTGGGAAGAATCCCCTAAGTGTTTCTGGAGTGATATTGATACTCGTCTCGCCGGAAGGAAGCTTGACTGTTTCGCTGATCGGATCGAGAACTTGAGTCACGATGACCTCTTCCGGAGAAGCGATAGTTGTTGGCGGCGCTACAGGAGCTTGCGTTGTTGATGTTGGTGCTTCAGTTGTTGACGTTGATGAGTCTGCAGGAGCAGCGGTTGGCACAAAAGAGGCAACTACTGAAGCAACGTTCTCTGTACCAGTTGTAAATGAACGCATTGGTCGCAAGAGGTAGTTCGCCCATGATCCGCCAGCAAATGTTGCAACGTATCCCTGACGCGAAGTTGAAGGAATTTCAACAAGATAAAACGGCCAGTTCGCGCGTGTTCCTGATGTCCAGTAGTAGTTGTAGTTTCCACCTGGCGTGATGCCAATTGCGTTTGTCAGATTTCGGTCGATGAGGATGTGTCGCATCTCCCATTCGTTGCCAAGAATCCAGTCCGCTGCGGGTGTTGATTTCTCATTGAAAGTTTTCAGCGTCGCAGGAATGTTGGCTTGGGAGACATTCGGGTCAACCCCACTACCCGACCAACCAGGCATCGCGACTTCGAAATAGACGGGCTGAGCGCCATTCGTATCAATGCGATAGATGATTCCGTCTCGTGAACCATTTGGCTTTACCTTGTCAATGCCGACGACGTTTCCTGAAGCATCAAAAGTTTTGATTGTTCGTGTTGTGCCTCCGATGAGTGGAAGATCGATGACGCCATCACTGATTTGTGTCCGTTGGCCTTCGCTTCCATCCAGGGCTATAAGTGCCCACTCTGTTGCAGCAGCACAGGTCGGAACCTTCAGAATGTTCTCTGGGGCCAAACTTGACTTCGCTGCGTCAAGGCATGCGACGGGGTCGAGGGCGCTGTTGCGATTACGGCTGGAATCTGAGTCTCCTCCGCACGCTGCCAATGTGCCCACCAAGAGGGCGGCTGCGCTCAAGGACACTGCTTTTGATAGTGACTTCTTCATATCTACTCCTGAATTTGAATTCAGTTTCAATCATAGGGGATTTTTGTCCCTCACTGAACGACCACTCACCCCCCTATTAGGGTCAGCACGTGGCCAAATTGAAGCTCGTTCATCGTTGTTCCGATTGCGGAACCTCTTTCCCTAAATGGTCCGGCCGCTGTTTGTCTTGTGGCGCTTGGAACTCCCTGGTGGAGGACGTCGAAGGGCCCGATGAATCCCACGCCACTCTGGCGGCAGGCCTTGCTCTTGTCCCTCCAGGTGAAGCCACCCCTATCGGTGACGTCAGTTCACACGAAAGCGACCCAGTACCCACCGGCATTGGTGAACTCGATCGCGTGTTGGGCGGCGGCTTAGTTCCAGGTTCAGTCACCTTGTTGGGTGGAGAACCTGGCATCGGCAAGAGCACCTTGTTGTTGCAGTTACTTGCAGGTGCGACTGGGCCCACTTTGTATGTGACCGCAGAAGAAAGTGCACAACAAGTTCGTCTTCGCGCTGATCGTCTCGGTGCAGTGAGTCCTCAATTGTGGTTGTTGCCAGAAATGTCAATGCCCAACATCATTGCGGCCATCGACAAAATTTCTCCTGCGCTTGTCGTCGTTGACTCCATTCAAACTGTTGTTGATCCAGAGCTCGGCTCTGCGCCCGGTTCAGTAGTGCAAGTACGTGGTTGCGCACACCGTCTCGTGCAAGAAGCCAAGCGCCGCAATGTCAGCATTGTGATTGTTGGTCATGTCACAAAAGAAGGCGGTCTTGCTGGTCCGCGCGTGCTGGAACATGTTGTTGACACTGTGTTGTCATTTGAGGGTGAACGTCATCACGCATTGCGATTGTTGCGTGCATCAAAGCATCGCTTCGGACCAAACAATGAACTTGGTTTGTTCGAGATGACAGAGACAGGTTTGCAAGGTGTTCCCGATGCAAGTTCTTTGTTCCTCACTGATCGTCGCACTGGTGTTCCTGGTTCTGTTGTTGTACCAACAATTGAAGGCCAACGTCCGCTGCTGGTGGAACTGCAAACTCTTACGAACCCGGTGAACTCTGCAGCACCTGCTCGACGCAGTGCACAAGGTGTCGATCAAGGTCGACTCTCCATGTTGCTCGCAGTGCTCGAACGTCGCGCGCGCGTCAGCCTTGCTGCACACGAGGTGTATGCATCTGTTGTTGGCGGTGTGAAACTAAGCGAACCCGCCGCAGACCTCGGCTTGTGTCTTGCGCTTGTTTCGGCAATCACCAATGTTCCGCTTCCCGCAGATCTTGTGGTCATCGGTGAAGTAGGTCTTGCCGGCGAAGTGCGCCAGGTCGGCCACCTTGGTCAGCGTCTCAATGAAGCAGCCCGACTTGGGTTCAGCCAGGCAATCGTTCCCGCCAGTGCGCCCGACATCAATGTGGGGTGCACCATCCGACGAGCCAGCACGCTCAACGAGGCCCTTGCCCTCGCTGGGCTCACCACCAACGGCTAACGCCACCAAGCACCCACCTACCGCAACTGCCAGGTCACATAGGGCCAAACCCCAGTAGTTGCAGGCGAATATCTATTGTTAGAGTGTCTAACTATGTTGTCGCTACAGGGCTCCGCCACACAGGCTCGACTTCTTTCCCCTGGACTGGCACTTGCCGGTGTTGCCGTGGCGGCCGGATTTGCCGCCAACTCTCAGTTATCCAGCTTGTCGGCGCTCACCGTTGCCCTATTAATAGGTGCAGTGCTCGGCAACCTCGGACTGATCCCCTCCATGGCCGATGCTGGCCTCAGGTTTGCTGCCCGACACCTTCTGCGCGCAGGCATTGTTCTCCTCGGTCTGCAGCTCTCGTTACGTGAAGTCGCACATCTCGGTGGCAAAGGTTTCGTCGCCGTCATTGCAGTTGTCATCATCACATTCTTCGGAACACAGTTCATCGCGCAGTGGCTTGGTGTGTCGCCGGGTCTCGGGCTGCTCACTGCAACTGGTTACTCCATCTGCGGAGTCTCTGCCATCAGCGCCATGACTGGCGCAGTGGATGGTGACGAAGAAGACGCAACCTACGCCATCGCACTTGTCACCATGTTCGGCAGCATTTGCATTTTTGCATTACCGATTCTTGGACATCTCTTCGACATGGGCAATGTTCGCTTTGGTCTCTGGGCCGGATCATCAGTTCATGACGTTGCACAAGTGGTTGCAACATCTACTGCGTACTCAAGCGAATCACTCAAAGGTGCCGTCATCGTCAAGTTGTCACGCGTGATTCTTCTTGCACCTCTTGTTGCGTACTTCGCCTACCAACATCGCACTGCCAACAAGAAAATCTCTACAAACGGAGCAAAGGTCGTGAAGACATCTCCACTCCCCTTGTTCATCATCTTGTTCCTCGCAATGGTGTGTGTGCGCACCACTGGCTACTTCTCCGACGATGCGCTGCATCAATTCAAAAACTTCGAGAAGATCTTCCTCGCGATGGCCCTCGTTGGACTTGGCGCCGGGGTCAACATCAAGCGACTGCGCATTCTTGGCTCGCGCCCTCTTCTGCTTGGTTTGTTCTCGTGGTTGCTGGTGATGGGTACATCGCTCGCAACCATCCGTCTTATCCCACTCGACTTCTAAAGATCTACAACAAAGGAAAACACAATGATTGAAATGAATTGGTTCCTCCCCACCGGTGGTGACTCACGCGATGTTCTCCCTGACGAGAACTCGATTAACCGTGCGCCCAGTCACGAATACCTTGCTCAGGTAGCACGGGCCTGTGAAGACCTAGGTTTTGAAGCTCTTCTCACACCATGTGGCACAGGCTGTGAAGATGCATGGCTTGCAACGTCATCCATCATTCCGCTCACCAAGCGCATCAAGTTTCTTGTTGCATTCCGTCCAGCACTGATTACGCCAACTCTTGCTGCGCAGATGGCCAGCACCATGCAGCGCATGTCAAATGGTCGTTGCTTGGTCAACATCGTCACGGGTGCCGAACAGGCAGAACTTGAGCGATTCGGCATCACCGAAGACAAAGAAACTCGATACGAGCGCACGGGCGAATTCATCCAGGTGATGCGCGGTGCATGGTCGGGCGAACCGTTCACATTCAAAGGCAAGTTCTTTAATGTCAAAGAGGCAACCACGCGTGAAGTTCCGAACCCTGTACCGGCAATCTATTTTGGTGGTGCAAGTGAATCCGCAGAAAAGGTTGCAGCCGAAAACGTCGACCTCTATCTCTCATGGGGCGAAACACCGGAGGCAATCAAAGAGCGTCACGAGCGTGTTGCTGCACGTGCTGCAGAACATGGTCGCACCATGCGTTTCGGTATTCGCTTCCACACCATTGCTCGCCCCACTAGTGAAGAAGCGTGGGCAGTTGCCGATGGCATCTTGAACTCCATGGCACCCGATGCAATCGAAAAGGCTCGTGCAGATTTCCTCAGCACTCAATCAGTCGGTCAGCGCCGCCAGTTTGACCTGCACGGTGGCGATGTCAACAAGTTAGAGATTCACCCCAACGTGTGGGCCGGCATCGGTCTCGTGCGTGGCGGTGTGGGCACTGCGCTCGTGGGAAGTTACGAAGAAGTCGCTGATCGCATTGTGGAATATCACAATCTCGGAATTGATGCCTTCATCATGTCGGGCTACCCGCATCTTGAAGAGGCCTATTGGTTCGGTGAAGGCGTGATGCCCATCTTGCGTCAGCGCGGCTACTTGCCTGCGCTTGAGGGTGGACCTACGAAGGTCTTCTCATTCCGATGAAAAAGATTGGTCTTCTTCTGGTCGGCCATATTGATGCCGGCAGTCTCCACGTTGGTGGTGATTATCCCGAGTTGTATGCCGACATTCTTGGTCCACAAGGAATTGAACTCACCACGTATCGGTGCGATGAAGGTCAGATGCCTGATTCCTTGAATGAGCAAGACGGATGGATGTGTTCACCGAGTCGTCTGAGTGTGTACGACGACCATGCATGGTTGCGCGATGTTGAGCAACTTCTGCGCGACATGGTGGCGAAGGAATCTCCATACGTTGGCATTTGCTTCGGTCATCAGCTCATGGGGCAAGCATTGGGCGCAACAGTTGCAAAGGCCGACTACGGCTGGGGCATTGGTGCAAAGCATTACGAAGTTGTTGCCCCACAGTCATGGATGGATTCATCAGATGACATCGTGTTGGCCGCCAGCCATCAAGATCAAGTGCAATCGCTCCCCGATGGTGCACGCCTTCTCGCGAAGTCTGACTACTGCCCTATCGGTGGCATGTTGATTGGTGACCGTGCGTGGACACTGCAAGTGCACCCAGAATTCTCACCAGCATTGGCGGACAGTTTGCTCGCAACGCGTCTTGCATTGTTTGGTGAAGAGAAAGCCAACGCAGCACGCGCAACACTGGCCGAGCCATTACAGCAACAACGAATTGCTAGATGGATCTCCAACTTCTTTCATCAGTTCTAATGTCTGATATTCGTCAACGTCTTTCCCGTGGAATTGTTGTGGAGATGGCTGCGGTAGTTGCCGATGCTGAAGGCATCGATGCCGTGACGCTGCAACGAATTGCGAATGACTCCGGCGTGAAACAACCTGCGCTCTACCGACATGTTTCAGGCATCGAAGAACTCCGCATGTTGTTATCACTGCGAGCGCGAGATGAACTCGTGCGCTATTTAGAAACTGCTATCGGTGACTCGCACCGTGACGAAGCAGTGTTGTCCGCCGCGCGTGCATGGCAAAAGTTTGTTCGAGAACACCCAGGCTTGTACAGCGCTACAGATCGTGTTCCTTCGGTGGGAGATCCAGATATCGAAGCGTCGTTATCACGCGTAGTTATCACATTGTCAAATGCTCTCGCTGGTTATCGACTCACTGATGATGTACGTGCCCACTGTGCACGATCGCTTCGCAGTGCGCTTCATGGATTCTGTGTTCTTGAAAAAGATCACGGCCACCCAGAGCCACAAGCAATCGACGCGGGTCTCAACAATCTTGTTGAACTTTTCTGTCGCGGTATTGAGACTCTCGAGAGTTAGCGGTACTCGTCAATTTTGTTTGTTTGCCACGTGACGGCGAACGAACCAACAGCAAACAGAAGCGCCACTAGAAAGTTAATTCCCAACGGTGTGAACGACCGAGGAAACACATTGTCGCGTAAGAAGTGAACCGTAGGCAATGCCGTCACACCCGCTAGCAAAAGAACTATGCCCGTCTTGTCAACAACAGTGTCAGCATCTCCATCTTCGTGAAACACATAGTTGTGCCACACGCCTTCAATGCCTGGCACGACACGATGATCAGCTTTTTTACGGCGGGCGATAAAACGCCCTGCGACGAGACCCACGCTCGTTAATGGCCAACTCCACCAACCGGTGCTGCCATTCCATTCACACACTCTGCCGTCGCGATCACCATCGAGATTGTGAATGTCTGAGCCGATTTTCTCAAACTCGTGCTGCGCGCGTTCACGTGTTCCAAAGTCAGGACAGTTCAGGTCGCTATTGCTTGCATTGGCAATACCGGGAAAACAGAAGACCCCCAGAATTACGGCAATACTCAGTTTTTTCGCAGCAGCTCTGAGACCGAAATTCATATGTCTATTCTTAGTCAATGAGTCTGTTGAAGAACAAAGTGGCAGTAGTGACCGGAGCGGGAAGTGGCCTCGGTCGCGAGTATGCGTTTCTTCTTGCTTCTCATGGTGCGCGTGTTGTCGTCAATGATTACGGCGCAAACGTGTTGGGCGAACACATTGGCGAGAAGTCTGCCGACATTGTGACGCAAGAGATCATCTCGCGTGGCGGCTCTGCGGTCGCGAACTACGACAGCGTTGCTACATGGAACGGAGCACAGTCCATTATTGAAACTGCACTTAGTAGTTTCGGTCGCATCGACATCTTGGTGAACAATGCGGGGAACAATCGTCCGTCATCGCTGGTCAAGCTTTCAGAAGATGACGTCACGAGCCATCTCGACATTCATCTCAAAGGCACATTGGCAACAAGTCACTTTGCGGCAGCACATTGGAACGATGTCGGACCGGAACCTCACCGTGCAATCATCAACACCACATCTGCTGTTGGTCTTCACCCAACTATCGGCGGTGGTGTGTACGCAGCAGTGAAATCTGCAATTGCAGCTCTCACGGTTAGTCATGCACAAGAACTTGCATCACTCGGTGTGCGTGTGAATGCGTTAGCTCCGGCAGCACGCACTCGTATGGTGCAGGAATCTCCGGGAGTACTTGCGATGATGCCCGAGTCAGATGGCTTTGATCGACATGCGCCCGAACACAACGCGCCGCTTGTTGCCTATCTCGCCAGCGAGTTGTGTCGCTTCACAGGCAGAGTGTTTGCGATCGAGGGCCCAGATGTTGCGATCTATCGTCCATTCCAAGTGGAACAGGATTGGTCAACAACAGGCGGTGCATGGACTCCAGAGACTTTGGCGGACGCATTTGCGGAAGCCGAACAGCATGTGGACTGCCAAGCGTTTTTCCCCGGTGGTGTTGTGAGCAACAACGTTCCGCCGAAGCGCACCATGCGTGCGTTAGATGAAGTGGCGCGCTCGGCAGGGCTCTGACCCACCACCTTCTACCTGGGGGTCAATGTGGCTCTTCCCTATTAGATATTGGCCACCTTGCAGATGTGGTAGAAATGGTATCTAGATAATTTATATAGAATTTTCTAGGTCATTTTTACTGAACATCGAGGGAAAAACATGCCTACTCACTGGCGGTCATCACTGAAGGAAATGTCATACCAGACAAACTTTTTCAAAGGGAAAGTTGTCGGCCGTTCCGTCGTAGCCGTTTCTCTACTTCTCGGTGTACTCGCAATGGGTGCACCGGTAAATCCGCCAGTTCTTGCCGCTGGTGTGCCGTCTGCGGTCGATGCTTCATCGGTTGTTCGCGCTCAAGCGGTGAATCAAAATGATGGGCTCACCGCTCAGAAGGTTGATGTGGGCAATTCACATACATGTGCGCTATCCACCGGGGAAGTCTATTGCTGGGGAAGTAACGACTCGAAGCAGCTCGGCATCGGAGCAAGTTCCCTATCAGAGGTCTCATATCCCGTTTCAGTTGCATCCGTCAGTGGGGGATTCCAGAACTCTGGTGTCACCGATCTGATTGTCGGTGAGTACACCTCCTGTGCCATCAAGGGCGGGTCGTTGTATTGCTGGGGATACAACCAATACGGGCAGATGGGGAATGGCACGACAACTGCTGCTGCCGCTCCGGTCAAAATCCCTGACGTTGCTGGCGGTTTCACCAATAGCAATATTGAAAAAGTTGCAGTGGGAACAACACACATTTGTGCTGTTCGAGGAACTACTTCAACTGCAGCCGACGCCAATGATCGCATCTATTGCTGGGGATTATCATCGAGTAAGCGACTGGGGCATACAACCACCGCAACAATCGGGGCTGTCGACACTCCAAAACTGGTCGCAGCCTCGAATGGATTCCTCAATGATGGAACGAAAGCAATCTCCGGTGTCGCATTAACTGATTCGGGTGCATGTGCCATTGAGGACGGAGTTGTCTATTGCTGGGGAACTGGTTCGGGTGAACTTGGACCTGCCCCATCAGGGAATAGTGCAACCGTCTGGAACTACCTTGCTACACCTATCGCTGCCGGTGAAATTTCCGGCGGGAATACGAGCATCGAGAAGATTGACGCCAACTTTCGACACGCTTGTGTCCTTAAGGCTGGGATTATCTATTGCTGGGGTGAGAACAGCACTGGAATGTTGGGCAGCGTGAGTCCAACTGTGAGGGGTACTGCGGTCAAGATTGCAGACGTGGCCAATGTGTTCACCAATACTGGGGTGACATCGATGGCAGTCGGCAATAAAAATGTTTGCGTTGTCAAAGGCGCAGTCTTGTTTTGTTGGGGATCGCGAGACGACGGAATGTTGATGGACGGCTCCGTAGGTCAGGTATCCGGAAATGTGACGTCTGCAACAAAAATGGAAGATGGTGAGTTGACCAACTCCGGCCTTGAAGTAGGCGCTGATGCCGTTTCCATTTCGTATTACTCCGGCTGCGTAACCAAGTCCGCAAAGATTTACTGCTGGGGTACAGATCGTCAAGGGGGTCTTGGTCTTGCCGGACTTCCTTCCTACGATGATGCCACTCAACGAAGCGTGAGCCAATTGCCGAGGCTGGTTCTGAAGACCACTCCACCAACAGTGTCCGCGGTTTCTCCAACATCATTCGGTGTGGGAGACAAAATCACCATCACCGGAACCAACTTCAATACCTCCACCCTTGTGTGGGTCGGTGCGAACAGTTCAACTGATGCTCAGAGCAATATCTGTGGCTCCATTGTGATCCGAAACTCTGGAACAGAACTTGAATGTACTTTCGCATCCACCACGACGCAGCGACGCTTTTTGTACGTGCGTAATCTCAGGCAATTAGATGCAGATATTGCTTCCAGTTCATATACATGGACAAGTTCGACCGGCGGCGGTGGTGGTCCTGTTGGTGGTGGCGGTGGTGGCGGTGGCGGTGGCAGCACCCCCACATTGCCAACACTGACCGGAACCATCGAAGAAGTCGCTGGTCCTGGAATCAAACTGACTGTTCCCGCAGTAGCCAGAGGCGCACGATTGGATCTCACGATCCGCCCGAGCACATTCACATTTAGCCCGAACAATGCCGACAACCCAGTAGGAAGACTCGGTGATGCTGATGCAACATCGGTGACGGCAGAGAGCATTGCCTGGTTTGCTCCGAACAACACACAGACACGCTCTACGCGTCTCGAAGTGGGTGCAACATACACAGTGTCATACATGCAAGTCATCTTCAGCCCGTATGCGTTCAGTGCTGAAACGACAACCACAATCACCATCACTGGCAAAGCCAGTGCACCAAGAGTGACAACATCGACCACCATTGCTCCTGTCACCACTGTTGCTCCGGCCGCAACTACAGCTGCAGTGCCAGGTGTAACGGTGACAGATACAAAGGTGTACACAGCTGCAGCACCGAAGAAAGTTGCTGCTGGTTCTGCCATCGCAGTGATGACTCCGGCGCAAGCCAAGACACGCGACATTGAAACATTGACACCAATGGTGTGCGTGCCAGCCAATGATGATCTTGTGTTCATCAAGACTGGTCGATGCGTTGCTCAGATTGTTAATGAAAGAACTGGAAAAGTGTTGCGCACATTGTCGACACGAGTGGTTGCTGACGAAGTCAGCGAGCTGAATGTCGGAAATGAAATCGTGACGCTTGCACCTATCTACTTTGGTGGTGCATCGGCCTCGGTTGATGCAGTAGCAATCAAGCGTCTGCAGTCAATCAAAGACCGCATTTCTGCTGCGGGAACTGTGTTGCTTGTCGGACACTCTGGCATTCTCATGGGGAATACTCCAGAGAATCAGGAGATGAGTCGTGCTCGTGCAATCGCTACACGTAAAGAATTGCAACGCATGGGTGCCAAGGGGCCGTTCTACATCACGTCTGCTGGGGCTCTCGCTCCTGCAACAACGAAGATGACAAGTGCGGCGCAGGCAAAGAACCGTCGCGTTGTAATCGTTCTGATTCCTTAAATCACGCAAACAAAATGGGGGCGGGTCTTTGGCTCGCCCCCATTTTTTATTGTCAGACCAACCGATGACTGGCCTCTGAAAACAACAAAATCCCCCTGTAAAAACAGGGGGATTTTCGTTACTGGCGCGCTCGGCAGGACTTGAACCTACAACCTTCTGATCCGTAGTCAGATGCTCTATCCATTAAGCTACGAGCGCAAATATGTGGACTTCTGATGTTATCGGGTCCAATGAAATCCACGCACCTGACTTCTTGAAACCCTTTACTCCCAAGGGCTCCAGCCATTTGAGCGCTTGAATAACTGCAATGCAGCCCGCGTATTTACATAGGGGTCCAGCAGTTCTTGCGCCGAACTGATTCCCATCTCGTTCAGCCACTTCTTGTGCGGATTCCAATTCAATTGGAAGAGGCCTACACAGCACCATGAATAGCCCGCCGGGTTCAGGTTGCTCTCCCTTTTGGCGATGGCAATGGCACGGGGCTCAAGCTCGTCGGGGAAGATCTCTCGAATAATGGCCGCAGCTTGCTTCGTGGAATAGCGCTTTGCCGGGGGTTGCAGCTGCATGCCCTTAGACGGTGCCGCCGCAGTCACTGCCGCCCGAGGCAGACAGATCACATCGCCAATCAAAATCATCGTTTTTGCATTGGCTTTATTGACTTTGAGAAGCAATTGCATGGACACACTCACCTTGTCGGCGATCTTGCTCCAGGAATCGTTCCGCTTCACGGTGTACGTCTTGACGCAACCGGTCGCCACTTTGGCCCCTGCCGGGGACGGCGCGCTGAAGGTCAGGGCACCAACAGTCAGAGCGACTGCGAGAAGTCTGCGAGGCAAACTCATGGCGGAGAGGGTGGGATTTGAACCCACGGTCCGCTTTAAGACGGACAACGCCTTAGCAGGGCGCCCCATTCGGCCACTCTGGCACCTCTCCTGGGAGAAATTGAGTGTACCCCCGACCTCGGGCTCCCACCCTTCGGGGCCTGAAAGTGGCTATGTAACGGTTGTGTTAAAGCCTTTTCCTCCATGATTTGTGGCCGAATTCAGCAGACTAGGGTTTTCCCTATTCGGTGCCGACGGCGGTGCCGACGATCATGGGAGATCAATACATGAAGAAGTTCTGGAAGCTTGCCGCAACGGCAGCCGCAGCTTCACTCATCGTCGCAGCATGCGGCGGAAGTGATTCGGCATCAGACACAACGTCAGCACCAGCTGCGAAGACTGACCTCAAGGTCGCAGTTGTTTACATCGGTACCACCGAAGACAAGGGCTGGTCATACCAGCACGAGCAGGGCATCCTTCAACTTGAGCAAGAGCTCGGTCTTGAAGTGAAGCGCGTTGAGAACATCAAGGATGATGCAACGTCAGAAGCAACCTTCGAGCAGCTTGCTGCCGACGGTTACCAGCTCATCTTCGCAACCTCTTTCGGTTACGGAACACCAATGGCACGCGTTGCTACAAAGAACCCTGAAGCTTGCATGCAGTGGGCAACAGGCGCGAAGTTCCTCCTCACCAAAGCTGGTGGCGGCGAGTATGCAGACTTCGATGCATTGCCAACAAACATGGGCACCTACTTCGGTGCAGCTGAAGAAGCTCGTTACCTCTCCGGTATCGCAGCAGGCAAGGCAACAAAGAACGGCAAGATCGGTTACGTAGCCGCATTCCCAATTCCTGAAGTTCTTCGTGGAATCAATGCATTCACACTTGGTGCTCGCTCTGTTAACCCAGAAGCAACTGTTCAGGTCACATGGACAAAGACATGGTTCGACCCAACACTTGAGAAGCAGGCTTCAGAGTCACTTCTTGATGCAGGCGTTGATGTTCTTGGTATGCACCAAGACACCACAGCACCTGGCGTTGCCGCACAGGCAAAGGGTGCAAAGTGGGTTGGTTACAACTCTGATGCAGCAGAAGCAGCACCAGAAGCATGGCTCACCGCACCAACATGGAACTGGGGTCCTTTCTACGTGAAGACCGCCAAGGCAGTTGCTGCTGGCACATGCCCAACTGACGAGGCATACGGCACCATGGCAGACGGAATGGTCACTCTTGGTTCATTCGGTAAGTCAGTTGCTGCAGATACGCAGTCAATGATCGAAGAGAAGAAGGCAGCCATCATCGATGGATCCTTCGCTCCATTCACCGGTCCAATCAACAAGCAGGATGGTTCTGCATGGTTGAAGGCTGGCGAAAAGGCTGAACTCGGATTCCTCTTGGGTGACATGACATTCTTCGTTGAAGGCGTCGTCGGTTCCGCAAAGGGCTGATTCTCACCAATGACTAATACCTCTCACGAGGTCGTGAAGGGGCCGCATCACTCAGGTGATGCGGCCCCTATCGCACTCTCAGCCCACTCAATTACAAAGCGCTTTCCTGGTGTTCTCGCAAACGACTCCGTCGATTTCGATGTACGCGCAGGTGAAGTGCACACTCTCCTCGGAGAAAACGGTGCAGGTAAGAGCACCTTGGCCGCCATGTTGTGTGGCCTTTACCAACCCGACAGCGGATACATGCTGCGCAATGGCGAACCTATTTCGTTGTCATCGCCGCGCGCTGGTCTGCAACACGGAATCGCAATGGTGCATCAGCACTTCCGTCTCGTCGAACGCTTTACTGTCGCAGAGAATGTTGTCCTCGGCAGTCGCAATCTTTCGTTCACTCTCAATCGCAAATCAATTGACGACAAAGTTGCCGCCGTTGCAGAGTCGTATGGCTTGCCCATCGACCCGCAAGCAATCGTTGGTGACCTTTCTGTCGGCCAACGCCAACGCGTTGAGATTGTGAAGGCTCTGTACCAAGGTGCCGAGATTCTTCTTCTTGATGAACCCACTGCCGTTCTTGTTCCCGCAGAAGTAGAGAAGTTGTTTGAAAATGTTCATGCAATGACTGCAGCAGGAAAATCCATCGTCTTCATTAGCCACAAGCTTGGTGAAGTTGTTGAGATTTCCGATCGAGTCACCGTGTTGCGCGGTGGTCGTGTCACCGGACATGTTTCAGGTCGCGGCACTACCGATACCAAAGAACTTGCTCGCCTGATGGTGGGCCGTGACATCAACTTGTCAACACAACGCGCTTCACACCCCACTGGTCACGAGGTTCTTCAGATTCGTGAATTGTCACTTGAATCTGAAGGCGTCAATCTTCTCTCGAACATTTCCTTCAATGTGCATGAAGGCGAGATGGTGGGCATCGCCGGCGTCGCTGGCAATGGTCAGCGTGAACTCGCCGACACAATTGCTGGGCTTCTCTCGCCAACCAGCGGTTCTATTTCTATTGGTGGCGCAATGGCAACAGATCGCGGGCCGATTGCAGCACGCGAACTTGGTCTTGCGTATGTTCCCGAAGATCGTCTTGGAATGGGACTCGTTCCGTCCATGTCAATCCTCGACAACTTGTTACTTACTCGTGATCGTCGCATCATTGTTGATCGCGCGTCAGTTCGCCCCGAAGCAACCCGGCTCATTGAGCAGTTTGAGATCAAGGCAAACGACGCCGATCACATTGCGCGCAAGTTGTCTGGCGGTAACGCACAGAAGGTTCTCCTTGCGCGTGAACTCTCTGGTGGTCGTGCTGCAACAAAGCTGCTCGTTGTGTGCTCCCCTACTCGCGGTCTCGACGTGGGTGCCATCGAAACAGTGCGACGTCTTCTTGATGACGCACGCAGTGCTGGTCAAGCAATTCTTCTAATCTCTGAAGATCTTGATGAGATCATGTCGTTGGCTGACCGCATTCTTGTGCTCTATCGCGGAGCAATTGTCCATGAAACACGTGGCGAAGCTGCACAGCTCGCCACTGTCGGTGCAGCAATGGCCGGCCTCAATACGGAAGGCGCCGCATGATGCGAGCCCCATTCAGAATCATCTTTGAACAACGCAGCGAAACGCCGAGGTATCTGTCGGGCTTTGTCCCATTGGTATCGGTGCTTGCAGCGCTGCTTGCGGGTGCCATCTTCCTCATGGCTACCGGCTATTCAGTGTCAGAGACATACAGCAACATGTTGCAAGACGGCTTCTTCTCGTCTCGTGGTCTCACCGACACACTCGGCCTTTCGACTGTGCTCATCTGCATGGGTATCAGCGCTGCTTTTGCATTTCAGATGAACTTGTACAACATCGGTGGCGAAGGTCAGGGCTATCTCGGAATGATCGGTGGCGCGTGGGCAGGTCTTGCGCTTGGGCCACATCTTCCGTCGGTCGTGATGATTCCTGCACTTCTCCTGATTGGTGCTGCTGCTGGTGCAGCGTGGATCTTCATTCCAGCTTTTGTCCGTGCTCGTTTAGGCACCAGCGAAATTGTGACCACACTGTTGTTGACGTACATCGGCGCAAGCCTGGTGAATCACTTCATCTACACGCCGAATAGTTACTTCCGGGCTCCTGACGTTGTGTTCCCCATGGGGCGCACTGTTGCCGATTCTGCAAAGTTGACAGCCATCGGAAGCACCCGCATGTACCCAACATTTTTCCTCGTTGTGGTGCTTGCTGTGTTCTTGTACTGGGTTGTCAAGCGCACAGAGTTTGGCTATCGCATTCAAGTCATCGCTGATTCACCTCGTGCTGCTCAATACGCCGGCATGAATGCTCGTCGCACCACGATGCAAGTGATGTTGATCTCTGGTGCACTTGCTGGTTTTGGCGGCGCAACACTCATTGTTGGCGAGTTTGGCAAGCTTGACCCAGGCATCACCATGCTGGGGTATGGCTACGCAGGCATCGTGATCGCGGCTCTTGCCCGTAACAACTTTGCAGCCATCATCGTGAGCGGAATTCTCTTTTCTGGTCTGCGTGTCGGTGGCGACAAACTGCAAATCACCACGGATACACCAATTCACATTGGTGTGATGTTGCAAGGTGCCATCTTGTTGTTTGCACTTGGTGGCGAAGCATTCCGCCGCTACAAGATCAGAGCCGTACGGATGCAGGCGGTCACACAATGAACGAAAATATTTGGATTCTCACCAGTGCGAATGCAGTCACGATTGCGACCACGTTGATTCTCGCCGCACTCGGAGCTTTGTTTACTGAGCGTTCCGGCGTTCTCAACCTTGGTGTTGAAGGCATTCTTCTTACATCAGCAATCTCTTCGTTCCTCGCAGCCGACTCCACTGGCAGCATTTGGATCGGTCTTGTTGTGGGAACAGTGGTGGGTTCTTTGCTCTCCAGTATTCATGCCACTCTCACGGTGATTCTTCGAGCGAATCAAATTGTTTCGGGTCTTGCATTAGTGATCTTCGGTACCGGGCTAGCCAACTTCCTAGGGAAACCAGCAGAAGGCCGCACTGTCACAACAATTATTGAACCCATCAGGCTTGGACCATTGTCGGACATTCCAGTCATCGGACCAATTCTGTTTACACAGGACATCATCACCTTCGGAACAATTGCTTTTGCAGTCGCATGCGCATGGTTCTTGTTCCGCACTCGTCCTGGTCTCGAACTGCGTGCAACCGGAGATGACCCAGCAACGGTTGATGCTCAAGGGTTGTCTGTTTCGGGCATTCGCATCCGCTACACAATGTTTGGTGGTGCGCTTATTGGACTCGGTGGGTCGTGGCACATGTTGGCGCAAAGCGCAGCATGGCATCAGGCCGCAACCACAAACGGCATTGGCTGGATTGCACTTGCTCTCGTTGTGTTTGCTGGTTGGCATCCGGTTCGACTCATCTTCGGAGCCATCTTGTTCGGATTCTGTCTGCGCTTGCCTTTCACATTGCAAGCAGAACAGATCACGTTCATCCCATCGGCCTTCATGCAGATGCTTCCCTACCTTGCAACGTTGATTGCGTTGATTGCTCTCAGTCGCCCCGGTAGCAAGAACTTGCGTGGAGCTCCGAAGGCACTGGGCAATCCGTTCGTTCGCGACGAGCGCTAGAACTCTCCGCCGCAGACCACTACGTTCCCAGCACGCCCTCACGTGTGTCCATCACCTGTGGGGGTATAAAAAAGGAGAGTTGGCCGAAGCCAACTCTCCTGGCGGAACGGAAGGGATTTGAACCCCCGGGGCTTTTACACCCTCTCGCTTTCAAGGCGAGTGCATTTGTCCGCTCTGCCACCGTTCCGTCCAACACGCTACCTGCAAACCCTGCCAGCCCAAAAGGGCACAGCAATTACTTGCGGATATGCGTGCGCAGTTCAGTAATCCAGTCGTCAGCTTGCTGCCAACGGGCATCTGCATGTTCCCGCGCATTCGGGGCGTGATCGCCCGCTGCTGGGTATGAGCCCAAAAACTTCACGCCGCCCTGCTTGGTGTGGAGGTCACGAAGAACATCGGCCATCAATTCGTCAGCCACATGTCCATCGGCATAAATGATGAAGCAGTAATCACCAAGGCCACCTGCTTTGGTCGGACGCGATGACAGCAACGACAAGTTGATACGACGTGCTGCGAACTCTTGCAAGATGGAAATCAAACTGCCGGGTTCATCGGCGCGCTGAAACACAACAAGGCCTGTTTTGTCATGACCTGTTGCAGCAGGAATACCCTCACGTGCAACAAGAACGAAACGTGTTTGGTTGCCGGCGTGATCTGCAATGTCTTTCGCAACAACCTCGAGACCGTACAGAGCTGCAGCATTCGATGGTGCCAATGCGGCAAGGCCCTTTTCCCCCGCAGTGGAACGTTCGCCCACAAGACGCGCTGCGTCTGCTGTGGAATTCGCTGCGTGCACGTCGGCCTTTGGCATGTTCTCGCGCAACCACGCACTGCACTGGGCAGTAGCGACGGGAATCGAGAGCACAAGGTTCACGTCGGCCAGTTGAGTTCCTGGCGCAGCGAGGAGGCAGTGCTCAATGTCGAGAACCACTTCGCGCTGAATCAACAATTCGTAATCAAAGATGAGTGCATCTTGGGTGAAGTTAACGGTGCCCTCGATGGAGTTTTCGATGGGGACGAATCCGGCATCAACATCGCCACGTGCGACGGCGTCGAGCACGTCGGGCACGGAGCGAAACGGCACCAATTCACCTGCAGCAAGATCTGACTGAGTCAGGAGAGCCTGCTCAGTGAAAGTGCCGAATGGTCCGAAGAACCCGATGCGCATTGGTGTTGTTGCCACGAATGGAAAGGCTACGCCCTCTGGCAACCCTCACCCCTCCTCATTTACCGCTGGGCCGCTCTTGCAGAACCCCCGCAACACGCGAGTTGCTCTCCACCCATTGCTTTGTCGTAAGGCAGACACCACCAATCACCCACAAGCAATCCGCGAAGTCTCTGTCTAGGTTTCGCATGTGAATCGGCTCATGATGGGCGATGCGATTTCTCAGATCATGCAGTCGCCCCATGACAGTTGAGAGTTCTTGAATCTGAGACGGGTCAATATTCGGAAAGGCGTACTTACCTGCAAGTGGCCACAGTGTTGTTCGGTACTGCTTCGCTACTAAGAATCTCCAAAAACCAAAATTGAGTTCAGCAACCAGTTGATTCATCGCTGGTGTTCGCCCTCGTTGAAGAAGTCGCTGGCGTGCCGCCTCAATGTGTTGAACGGAATTCTCTCTCAAGAATCCAAATTCATTTTCAGACCAAAGCTCTGTTCTGTTCATCGTCGTTGATAGCAATGTCAATTGCTCATGCCATGCGTTCCTGATAACTACTTCAACATCTCCCAACAGGACAAGAAATGCAGAGGCTGCTCTGCCATTCCAAAGATAGAGATCGAGTGCGTTTGATAAATCGGCACCAGTCACACTCATGTAACTCGACAAACGTGCGGTGCTCAATTTTGTTTGAATTAGTTCGTCAATTTCAGATGCCACGAATTCACATCCGTGTACACTTGTTAACGAACACCCCGGAACCGTCCCTGCCTCGGCAAACGGCCGGGGTTTTGACTATTCCCGATCTAACTCTTCCCATTCCTCCATGTGGACTTCACACGGCCCGAATGGAAATGGTGAGAGTTAATTGGTGAAGGAGACGGCGAGTGAGTCTTTGACGAAGGCGTCAAGATCAGCCAACTCAAGTTCGCCGGAGTGGCGGCCCACAATCTTGCCTTCGGCGTTCACCATCGCGATGAATGGGAAACCATCAACGCCATAGGCATTCGCTGCATCGCCAGCTTCGCTGTCCACGAATACTTCGAATGGCCACTTCATCTCTTCAATCCAGTCAGACGGTGGCCAATTGGCTTGGTCATTACGCGACGCTGTGGTCACGCCAATCACACGTAAGCCCTCTGGCACAAGACCCAGCTCTTTCCAATCGATGAGACGTGGCACTTCACGATTGCAATGCGGACACCAATGAGCCAAGAAAACCAGCATGATTGGCTGAGCACTTGCACCCGGCGTAATCGAAACAGGGTTGCCTGCGAATGTGTAGCCGTTCAGGGTCGGCGCGGTCTTTCCCATCGCTGCATCTGATGCAGGGTTCCCATTGCCATCACCTAACGGATTCAACACATCACCGTCAACAATCACAGGTTGAAATTCACCGGAGGCAACTTCGCCCTCAACAGTGGTCCTTGGTTGCGTTGTTGCATCATCTGATCCACCAGAAAAACCAATGGCAATTGCTGCAGCGAGTAGAACTGCCGCGCCAATGATTAAGAACGTCTTGCGCGAGCTCTTTACTTCGTCATTGTTCTTGCGTTGTGCTTGTGCCATGTCAGGCCTCCTTGGTGAGTTGTGATGCAGCCACACGCGATTCACGCATGAGTGCTAAAGAAATTGTGATGACAGCAATGAATGCACTGCCCGCCATAAAGCAGAGTGTGACGAACCCGAGTTCGCGAAACCACACCGTGGTGCACGGAACATCAATGCTGCACACGTTCGATTCCAGTTGCGGAAACCATTCCAACAAATAGTGATACGTCGACACCACGAGACCGACACACGCCAGCACAAGTGAATACACACCAATGTTTTTGTCGCGTCGTAATGCCGCAACGAACGTGATGATCGCGATCGAATAAATGCCAATGCGCTGGTACCAACACAACTTGCACGGTGCGTACCCAACGCTCTCACTGAAATACAGACTGCCCACCATGGCCCCGGTGGTGATCGCACACATGATCCATAACCCCGACGCCCGCACATGCGCCAGCCAGGATTCCGCCCAGGCCGCCTTGGCCTCAAGCAGCAACGCCAGACCGGTGACAAGACCCCCCACCAAGGTCGCAACACCCAGCAATGCGCTGAAGAGTTGTACCGAGTCGGAGTTCACCCATCCATTCTTGCGCTCGTTTGGGCACGTTGGTGGCAGGATTGACAGGTGACATCAGCGACCATCGGTATCGACGCCCTCCGGGCCATGCGCTCAGACCGCCGCAAGCACCGCGTCGAAGATATGGACTGGTTTGAAGCCCTGTATCGGGTCTATCTGGCGGCTTTTCTTGGTTTAGGGGCCATTTTCTTCCTGTCGGGCCTCGTGGGCGACGCCGAATTCACCAGCGCTGATCTCGTCAACATTCATACTCATTCGCCCCATGTGGTGGGTCTCGCGGCAGCCCTCGCCGTGTTCATCGGGTTGCGCAGTGGTGCCAACGGCGGCCCGCTTGCTGTCGAAGACGCCGAAGTACGACACGTACTAATGGCCCCCATTTCTCACGCACAGGTTCTGCGTCATCCAGCCATTCAGCGCCTCCGAACATTCGCCTTCGCCGGAGCCCTCGCGGGTGGAGTCGCGAATCAACTCCTCGGTCGTCGCGTTCCCAATCACCCATCACTCGGTCTGTTCGCTCTCTATGGCGCTATTGCTGGTGGCATCATCGGCATTCTGTTTGTGGTGAGCGCACTACTTGCACATGGTCTCGGCATTGCTCGCTGGTTAACAACTGCGATTGCATCACTGCTTCTTGGTTGGCAAGTTGCAGTCACTATCGGCGACACAAACGTTGCGGGGCCTTTTGATGTTGTCGGCAGCATCGCATTGGGTTGGTCACGCGTTAATGCAGTTGACGCAATCGGTGTCCTCGTCATTCTTGTTCTAACCGCAATATCTATTTCACTCGTGGGCAGGTTCTCACTCGAAGCTCTCGCGCGTCGTAGTGCACTCGTGTCACAAATGAAATTTGCCGTCACCTTGCAAGACGTTCGCACTGTTGTTCTTCTGCGGCGTCAACTCAGTCAAGAACACATGCGTGTCAAGCCCTGGGTGAAAGTGCCGAGCGTTCTTCGTCGCGATGTTGTTGTCGGTCGTGGCTTCCGCAGCATGATGCACTTCCCTCTTCGTCGCATCAACCGCATGAAGTTGCTTGCGATTGCTGCAGCAGGTGCCATGGTGTTGGCATGGCGCGGCACAACACCGATGGTGGTTCCTGCAGGGCTTGCATTGTTTGTTCTCGGGCTCGATATTGTTGAACCACTTTCGCAAGAAGTGGACCAACCAGATCGCACTGATGCACTGCCTGTGGAACGTGGTCTCATCATGACAAAGCACCTCATTGTTCCTGCCATCGCATCGCTTCTGTTTCTTCCTGCCGGCGTCTTCACAGTTCTTCTTCTTGAACCCGGCGCATCAAGCGTGGGATATGCCGTTTTACTTGGAATCATTGCCCTTTTAGGCGGTGTTGCTGGTGCCACCATTAACTCCGTCAAGGGCGCGCCAGACCCAATAGGTGGTGCTAACCAAGGTCTCGCGTTGCCGCCCGAAGTCAGTGGCATGACCACAGTGATTCGTTCCGGATGGCCACCCGTGGTCAGCATCATCGCGTGTCTTCCTGTTCTCGCACTTCGCTATGGCGTGGAGAACAACACCGACATTCTCGGCAACACCTTGCGCGCTGCTGGCGGTGTGGTCATCTTGCTTGTTCTTGTTGCGGGCTGGGTGCGTCAACGCGATGCCATCCTCGCCTACTTCCGCACATTGAAACCACCTACTTCTTCAACCACCTCCATCACAGAGAGCAACTGACATGGTTCGCACACACAAAAACATTCATGCACCCGCACCTGCTTCTGCATTGCACGTCAACAACATCTCAAAGTCATACGGCACGTCACCTGCGTTAGACCCCATCACTATCGAAGTGTCTCCTGGCGAACGCATTGCTCTCATTGGCCACAACGGTTCGGGCAAGACAACCATGATGCGAATTGCTGCCGGACTTCTTGATGCATCAGAAGGAACTGTTTCTATTTATGGCCATGCATCTGGTTCATTACCTGCGCGTGCATCACTGAGTTTCATTGCCGACCAACCGACTTTTTATGACGACCTCACATTGTGGGAACACATGGAATACGTCGCACGTCTGCACGGTGTTGAAGATTGGGAACAAACAGCAGCCGACCTTCTTGGTCATCTCGGTTTGTATGACCGCGCCGATGACATGCCGAATCGTTTCTCTCGAGGCTTGAAGCAGAAGTCCGCAATTGCACTCGGCTTCATTCGCCCCTTTGATCTCTTGCTTGTTGACGAGCCATTCGTCGGGCTCGATGCATCGGGCAAAGAGGCGCTGTTAGAGCTCCTCGCGAGCGCGAGCGACAACGGCTCCACCGTGATCGTCGCCACCCACGAGTTGTCCTTTGTGCACACAGTAAAACGGGTCATTGCGTTGCGTGATGGTCGCCTCGTGTACGACGGAGCCACCGACGGTATTGATGTTGACCGCCTTGTTCGCACCGAGGACCCTGCAGGTGAACACGATGGTGAAGGCAAGTAGTCTCTAGTCATGTACACATACGACGTTGTTTCCGAGTCCGTTCGTAACCCACACGAGCTTGCTGCAGAGCTCACCCGTCGCTCCAGCGATGGCTGGGAAATCGTGCAAATCACCTATGACGGTGCCGCGTGGTTCCATGCCTTCATCCGCCATGCGGGCAATGTCACCGTGGCCCCGTATCCGGGCATGAAGGCTGGTGCACCCACCGCCGCAAACACCCCATTGGGTGGCCCGTTGTCCGATACCGCTCAGGCTCAGGCCCCCACGCCGACGGCCAGCAATACGTCTGCCACATCTCCCAACGTTCCTGCCAACTGGTACCCGGACCCATCAAAGCGGTACGAGCTTCGCTACTGGAATGGCAGCGCTTGGACTGCCCATGTCGCCACCGGCGGCGTTCAGTCCACCGACGAGCCAAAGTAATTCATGCAGGCCATTTCGCTTGGCCACGCCGGCATTCTCATTCGCACCCGCGGTATCACCATCGTGTGCGACCCATGGTTTGTGCCGGCCTTCTTCGGATCATGGTTTGTTTTCCCTCGTAACGACCAGTTGCCCGACGACATCATGCACGACGTCTGCAACCCCGACTTTCTCTACATCTCTCACCTGCACGGCGATCACTTCGACGCAACGTTCCTTGCAGAGAACATGAACAAGAACACCACAGTTCTTCTTCCTGATTATCCGACGCGCGAACTTGAGCGTGAATTCAACAAACTCGGATTCCGTAAGTTCGAACGCACCATTAATGAAACCGAACGCGAGATTGCTCCCGGCGTAAAGATCGCCATTCATGTAGAGACATCGATTACCGATGGTCCTGGTGGTGACTCCGCGATTGTTGTGTCTGATGGCGACGCGCGTTTAGTGAATCAAAACGATTGCCGCACGAATGATCTTGATGCGCTCGTGCAACACGGCAAGGTTGATCTTCACTGGTTGCAGTTCTCCGGCGCTATTTGGTATCCGATGGTGTACGAAATGGATGAAGCAGAAAAGTTGCAGTTGTGTCGCGACAAAGTGGAGAGTCAGTTCTCTCGCGCACTGCGCTATGTGGAATCTGTGAAAGCCACCACGGTTGTTCCGTCAGCAGGCCCTCCGTGCTTCCTCGACGACGACTTGTTCCATCTCAATATGGTCACGGGCGAAGAAGCCAGCATCTTCCCTGATCAGACAGAGTTTCAAAAGCGCATGTCCGACATTGGTCGACTGAATGCAGCCACCACGATTCCGGGCACATCATTCACGGTGATTGGCGGCGGTGTCACTGTTGAACAACCGATGAGTGGTGAAGACATCACGCGCATGTTCACAGAGAAAACTGCGTATTTGCGCCGGTATCAAGCCGATTGGGCACAGTGGCTTGCTGATGAAAAGGCTTCCTGGGCATCGCCCGACACCGACATCATCGCCACATTGAAGCTGTGGTGGGAGCCGTTGCTTGCGATGAGCCCGAGTGTGCGTCAAGGTGTTGGCGGCAATGCGCTGATTGTTGCGGGTGACCTCAACATCTACGTCAAATTCTTCGATGGCATTGTGGAAGAACACGCTGGTCAGCCCTACGCCTACAAGTTCACTGTTCCGCGCAACTTGTTGGAACGTGTGGTGTCAACACGGGCAGTTGACTGGTCGAACTCTTTGTTCTTGTCGTGCAGATTTACTGCGTGGCGCGAAGGTGCCTACAACGAGTATTTGTACAACTTCTTGAAGTCATTGTCGGTGGAACGTATGACACGCACCGAGAGCGAAGCCAAGCAAAAGTTGCAGGGCATTCCGTCAGATGAATCAGACATCACGATTGGTGATTACATTGTGCAGCGTCGTTGTCCGCACCGCAATGCAGATCTCAGCGTGTTCGGCGAGATTGAAGACGACAACTTGGTGTGCACATTGCACGGTTGGAAGTTTGATCTTGCAACTGGCGAATGTCGCAATGCAGCCGAGAAGGCCATTCGTGTTCGCAAGCGCGACGCGTAACTTTTACCGCTATTTACTACCTCGTCAATATTCGAAGAACTGACGAAATGTCATTGGCGTTATCGAGCAGAGCTGGATGGTGTTGATTCGTAAGCATTGGCGTGGCGGCACGAGACAGTCTTTCTTTGTCTCTGCCTGTGAGACGGCCTGAAATCTTTAAGAGGTCATGTGCGCTTAACAAATATAAGAGGAACACATAATCCAATTGATGCCGCAACCGATCCTCGTTTGATATCGACGGTATCTCGGTACATGCTGCTGCTTTAGTAATTGCCGCAGCGATAAGTGATGGAATCCGAATCAAGAACTGCTCGGAGCGACATTTGATTTCTATCTCTATTGTTCGTTGCAGTGCTTGTGTCACTCCCGGGGCTTGGATTGCATAACTCCCGCGTGTTGTCTCAATTCCCTTCGCTCCCAGTCCTTCCGGTGCGAGAAGATCAATCTTTGCTTCATCTTTTTCAAAGCGAGAGATCCCCTCAGCGGAAGTTCGAACTTTGAATCCATTTTGTATCAACGAAGATGCGACATCTCTGAGTGCCGCCCTCGTATGCGTTCTGATGTCAACAGCGATGTCCCCATCAGTCGTGACTCGAGGCCATCTTGCCTTTGCTAATGCTGCATGGATCTGAACCATCTGTCCGCCGACAATCGCCCATTTCTTGATGGAGACATCTTTCGTGAGTTGAGCTAGTGCAAGCCAGAGCGGTTCGTTTACAGAATCAACCTGAACTGTTGGATGATGTGTCGCCATTAAGGACCTCAAAACTTTTGAAAGCTTCATTGGCAGAGCGGTAATCACCTTCTGCGATGAGGTCGACTAATGCGACGAGTAGAGGCACATATTGCCCATGGGGTATGTCACTGATGGATTCATCTTCAAGAATTCGTAAGACACAGTTGTTTTCACTCGACGATAAATCGGGAGCAAAATCTTTATAGAAGCTGTCGACATCAGATTTTCTGAGATAGAAGTCCAGGGGTGGTTGTACTGACACTGCTGCGCCGAAATATTTTGCGCTGTCTACACCCGACAACATGACCCGTGAATCATTACGCACGTGATCCAACATGCCGATGACGATGCGAGCATCAAATCTTTCGGCCCGGCGGCGACATGAGATCGCTAGTGCTCGTACCTCTTCCAAGTTTGAAGGTGACGCTGTGAGCAACACTTCCCATGCCTTTGTCGAGGGAAACGGGCGTCCGCGTTCGGGTCGCAGATTGATATATCGATGGACGGAGG